>Ga0302188_10001582_pt1 | contig 17767 bp, 5 predicted proteins | sample II_Bog_E2_1_FD_198783 | JGI IMG/M metagenome (GOLD analysis project Ga0302188, IMG submission 198783) | Peat permafrost microbial communities from Stordalen Mire near Abisko, Sweden - II_Bog_E2_1 | ecosystem: Environmental > Terrestrial > Soil > Wetlands > Peat | place: Sweden: Abisko, Stordalen...
TCATTTGAATTAATTCATATATATTAAATATGTCAGTGAAAGAACTTCATTTCGTCTCTCTGATATTTTTTATTTATCTGTAACTGCCTTTTTGATTATTGATATCATCTCTATATTCATTAATGCAATCAAAATAAAAATAAAAAAGGAGGTCAGTCACCAATAACAGCCTATTAAATCAGTCCCTTCTTAATCGCAAAATAGTATCCCCCGAAAAGCTTAAAATTCTTGTGCTTGCAGGGAATGAGCTGATAAACTAACAATTATAGTTTCTGTAAAAATGCATCAATTTGATTAAACTTGACCTCTCCCATAATCACATCACTAAATTACCCGAAAAGATAGGTTTTATTAATCTAAAAAAACTGTAGGTCTTGCATTTGCACTACAATAAACTGAATTCAATATAATCTCTGCACGCTCTTTATGCAAGTCCAATGCTGACCTTTTTAACTTATCACCACAATCCTATTGAAACCAATGCGAAATACTAACATGAAATAATCAATATGATTTGCTCTCTCAAACTCCTTAATAATCGAATCATTTATGTGGAAGAAAGAAGCAATTACCTTTTACCAGAAAGAAAGGCTATCACTATTGATTCCGATTTGTTTTAGAACTGGAAATCAGCCGAAAATTCATAGACTTACTACCTTAAAGTATTGAATATGCATTTACAATATATTGATAATATTTGGGCTTTTCATAATCCAATAGTCATTCTACAGAGATTTTGGAAGCATTTTCTGTCAAGACAAAGATAGATATAATCTGCCAGTAGCTCAGCTCATCTTTCACTTCCACGTACAGGATAAAATATTCGAAGGACTAGTCCAAATACACATAAAAGTAAGAGATAAGCCATTAATAATCATCCTCTCAAATTATTTTTCTAGTAATGGAAAAATTTCAGTTCAAACTTGAAATAAGTAAGGCTAACAATGTCAAAAATAAAAGATAAAACCAGCGTAGTCAACAAATCACATATGATACTTCCCTTAAAGGATTATACAAAATGGTAAAAAAATAAACGATTGCAGTAGCCTCTCAAATCATTTATTCGCCATATTCGTCGAATTTTATATGAAAAAAAGATGGTCAAGCTATTTAGAGTCAACATTCATATGAAAACCATCCTTTTCGGAAGCGAAAATTCTTTCTATTAATTGGCAGGCATTCGATAAACTAATCGAATTTACTATAATCGCAGTCAGCAGCATATAATTGATAATTTTCTGGCCCTAATTGCTGAAAATTTCAATAAGAGATAAGCTATCTATAATCAATCTTCATTTTAAGTCAACAAGCAATATAAGGCGATTAGATTAGTCGATCCATAAACCTTTAGCAATAAATATACCTTAGGAAAACCAAAGTTTGCATTCTGCAGTTTAATGTGGACATCCATGAAATTAGTTATCGTCAATCGGAAGAAAAACGTAAATAAGTTCAAAGCTGGTATTATCGGCATTAGACAACTGTAATATTTGAAAAACAGAGATAAAGTACTGACTCCAATTCAATACAAAAAAAGCTTATAAATCTTCAATAGACTTTAAAAATTTTCTCTGAATGAGTATGAGACAAGTTTGTGGTACTTTGAATGTCAAGATGAATTTGTGATGAAGCAACTCATCCGTATGATATATTATCATAACGCTTCGGCTCTAAAATTTTAAGTCAAGAAGAGACGGAGTGAAATGATGTCATTGCTTTAAAATTATGAATAGCCTTTTATCCTCTACATTGATAAGATAATGAAAAGAACCTGCGCAGCTGTAATTATTCAAAAAACCTGGAGAAAATTTTTAAGCAACAAAAACCAAAAATAAAGTATCTATTATCTAATGAAAAAGAATAGGGCTGCTTTGCACATACAACATTTTTATAGGGACTCTTTATATAAGCACAGGCTTTTCTTTTCTAAGAAGATCTATAAAGATCTTGCTCTGATCAAAAGCTAAACTATCATTTATCCTTTAGATCTATACTTGAATTTTAATCTGATTTATAACAGCAAAGATCGGTGTCGATTGTTTAAGAATATTAGAATAACTCGGGATAAAGATGTGCTTGGACTGAAAGAAGAATTCTATAGACCTATTTTTCAATAACAGATTAGATAGTATTATCAAGGAGGCAAAAAGTTAGGATTATAAAATCAAGACGAAGAAATAGATATTTACAATTTACTTCATTACAATTCTCAAGTCAAAGTAATTTAAAGGAATCGGAGGTAATTTATATCCTTTACTTACTCATCTAAAAGTCAAGCTGCTATTGTCGCAAGTCTCATAGCTTTATTCAGCTATCAAAAATGGGGTAAAATTTATATATTCCCTCTAACAAAATAAAATTTATAAACCTGGTAAGCTCAGATTGAATCTTACTTACAGTTGAAAATATTAAAAAACAAAATAAAATCTTTTAAAACAGGAAATGATGATTTATACTTGACGCAATAAATAAAAGAGAATGGATTATTCTTGTTTAAAATCTCTTAAAGATTTGTTAGAAATGTATAAATAAAAGAAATTGGGGTTTAATTCTACCAAAAACGGTATCATAATTTTCCTTAAAAATATGTCTAGAAGCTATCATATACCTTTATCAACAGCCCAGAGGACCTTTCAGCTCCAAAGGGAAATAGCTAAAAGACAACATTTAAATAAATTTCTCAAGCATAAGATATTCATCGTGAGTAAGGATTCTCTAAGCTTAACAGTTAAGTCAATATTATAAAATCAAGATAATAGCAGTATATGAGTAGACCTGATTAAAATTTCCTCAATGTCACCACCATTGATAAAAAACGATTCTCTCTATTTGATCAATCTGACAAAAACCTCCATTTTAGTCAAACTCAAAAATATAATCCGCCTTAATACTCAAAGCCTGCTTTGGTGCAATAAGAAAATAAAAGATAAAAAGTGATGAACTTTTACAAAAATGAATTTATCAAAAGATAAGTCCAAAAGGAGTTGAAGTAAACAAGTTTAGCTGGAATTCGAGAAAAGGCCAAGCAGGAAAGAAGTTTAAACATGACTATTCGCAATATGAAATAAATGTAGCGTACTGAGCAAATTAGAAACAAAGTTAATCAAGTTAAAAATTTTAAAAACAGATTAAGTGGCCAAAAGAGAGATGAATAGGAGTTTATGCAGCAAAATAACTTTGTAATGGAACAGCAACTCAGAATGATTATTATGCGCAATAAAATCAAAGATACGGAGAATAAGCATGAGGATAGCCATTTTTCACGAAAGGTTTCAGCTTAAAAACAAAGTGAAAGACATACAATACAATCAAGAAACAGTACAAAGCAAAAAGTAAAAATAGAGTAGGAGGAAAGTAGAATTTTGGTTCCCATAGAAAAGATTGCTGCTGTTGTAGGAAACGAGGGATCAATCGTCAATGTCCGTAAGAAAACACGAAAAGTTAGAGCAAATAGCATTGGGGCATATATTCGTGACCCATCGTTTGTACATGGAGTATTTCCCGAGTAATATTATCCAATTGAAAACAGGGCCACATCTTTTTATTTTCCTCCCGTAATCTGATTTAATGTTCTCCTTTATATTTAATATCAATAGAGAAATAGATTAAAATATCCATCTATTGTCATTTCCTTAGATTATATCATTTATATTTATTTATTTCAATAATTATTTAACATTTAGTTAAATTAATTTAGGCCATGCAATATTGATGTATTTACCATTGATATTCAATCGATTGATTCTTTATGTTCAATTTACAGCTTATACTAAAGCTTTACCGAATATTTCAACAAGTCACGATAGAGCTTTTGATAATTGAAAATATTCTCAAAGAAAATGCATATTCTTTCGTCGGAGCGGTTCATAAACTAAATGATGAGATCAATTTATAGTTTATGATTCTATTAAAAATAGGTTAAGTTTGCTTATATAAAATAATAAATCATATTAAAATCAAAGTATAAAGACCCTAACAATTTGCAATAATTTTCAAAGGTCAGAATCTTTGTTGTCTTCAATATCCGCATCAATTTCAAACATTGGTGAATTTATATCAACAAAACCCGGGACAATAGGACCGTTTCGTTTTTGCAGCTTAAAAACCCTCTGAATGTCGACTGTAAACACATGATACCTTCTTTTGCCATGAGAAATTGATACGAAGGCTCGAGTATTATTTTGAAAGGATAATGCATCATTTTACTTTCCTCTATAGTTTTTCATAATTTGTATATTAATAATTATACTCTTAATTAATTCATAAATACTATAAAGTAAATGGTGAAAATTATGTTAGATTTCATTGCTATCAGATTTCATTAAATATTGAAAAACAGAAACTAAACTGATTTTTTCTTCAACAAACTTAATGACATTCCTTACTGACAGAAAAAGAGAGAATTCTCACTTATTTGAAGAAGGAAATCTAATTCATGCATAGAAAAATCATTTAATTTAGATTTAACCGTAAAAATAGCAAAAATTAATCAACATTCATATATATTTTTACTTAGAACAGTTTAGAAATTGGTAAAATTCTTTCAGAATTATTGAGTTCATTTGATTCAAAAATATATTTTGCTTTCTGATAAGTTATTCATTAAAAATATCTTTGAATTTGGAAGGATTATATTTCATTTTACGATTCAATGTTGTTGATTGGTATAGAATTATCTTTTACATTGATTTTTTCTTCCCTTCAACTCTACAAGAAGATTCATAACTCCTAACAGCTTCCATGAAAAGTCTTAGAGTATATTTTGTTGTATTTGTTCAGGAAGGAGTCTTTGAAGTATCATGATGAACAAATGAAATTCCTGTGGTGAGAGTAAAAGCCATTATTTATTTTAGACAAAGATGAGTTTCATCATGAAAATGCTAAGAATATAAAAAATAGTTCACCCTCATCAAAAATAACTCTTGAAAGACCTCAAGTCGATACTGATCAATTAAATTCAATTTAAATTTAAATTGAAAACCTCAAAGTTGCTTATTTATTGAGCTTTGCTATCTTTACCATAATTTTATCATCTTTACATCTTCAATTTTATCTTTTTTAATGTGTTTTTTTGAAGAAAATATATAAATTTTAAATTCTGATTAAATCAAAAGAAGATAACTTTCAAGAGCGTGAATAAATTAAAAACATGTGATTTTAGGGAACATTATAACTTGCTACGAATATTTTGCCTCAAAAAGTTAGTTGTTTAAGAATATTAATAAGATAACTCTTTTGACAGGATAAAAGATAAAACAATTTGAGTTCGCTTTAATAATTGGCAAATCGTTGTCCTTTTTAGCACATATTATACCTTTCTCTTTTTTGATTGTTTAATTTCATGATGAAAGAGTATAGACTCAAATCATAAGATTTGATCAAAGGAGTTCAATATGATCAAATAATTTCGAAAACCGATAGTTTGTAAACTTTAATCCACGTCTAACTTAGTAAACCTTCTGGAACTTAAGAAACTTATATATTTTGTTTTGCTAATTAATTGAGGGGTTGATTATATCATATAATCAGAGTATATATAGCTAACAAATTTTTCATCAAAAAAAGTAAAAAAATCAATTATCAACTGTCGTTTTAACCTTCCTCAGCCTAAAAAGCTTTTATGGCCGCATGATTCGTCATCAGTTGATATAATTGTGATGACTTTGGCCTAGAATGCTGGGATAACAGGAATTCCTCTTTTCTCTATTCTAAATAGTTTTTTGATATCTTCAATGCACACACGATACTTTATATTGTTCTTTTGAAATGTGGCAAACGTTTTTACTCTGTGTTTATCGTTTAAATTTGATGACATAGTCTTCGGTTCTACTTTCATTCTATTGTATTTGATTAATTAATATATATATAATTGGAATAAGTTAATCAATTTAAAGGCTCTAATATATGATTACATAACCCTTGATGTTATTTCTTCCTTTCTTTCCTAAAATTCTCCACTTTGTATAAATATCATGAATGTGATAAAAAAAATAATCTAAAAATTCACTCTTATAAAATTAAAAGAATCGCCTCCACTTTTACTATTCTAATTAACTTTGAAAATTAAATATGCCTCATTTGTTGTAATTTTGCCGTTTTGCTGAAGCTTTTTAATTAATAGTATCACCATCAGCATCTTTTTAACAAAATTTGACTGCAAGTAAGTTCTAAGGTTCTTATCTTCCAAAGTAGAGCAAAAATATTTTGGATCATTATTTATCATTTCATATAAATCAAATAAATCTTTCATATATTCCATATAATTTATCGATTTCAGTCAATATTTAAGAATAAGTGAATAATTATCAACTCCTGCATGATTTTACATATTTTACTTCCTACTTTGAGTTGAAAAAAAAATATAAAATAATCTCATCCAACAAAAGTAATTAAATATTAATCTTTTTTATATAATTATAGACCCCCATATTTCTTGAGCCTTTTTGACTAGTTTTCCTGTAAAATAACTTCATTATTTCGAGAATAGGCTTTAAAATTTATGTTTTTTAAAAATTGTTTAATTGATCAAAGCATTTATAATTAACTTCCAAAGCCGCGTTTTACTCAAGTAATAAATAAAGAGATATTTGATTTATTTTACTTTCTTCCTTTCAATATGAACATTTATCAATGAATTTTAAGCGCAATGTCTTCTTAAAATATTTTACGACCAAATTAGATTCAGGATTAATCGTACCGGGGTTTTGACGAAAGCAAAAATCTATTCAAGCAATATTTATGTAAAATGAAGCTCATTGTTGAGTTCTAATTTAATAAACTCATGAAAAGACAGGCTGTTGAATGCGAAGATACTCAACATGAAGATAAACAAATCTAGAACTTTTCATCAAATACATCAGAGGTTTATAAGTACAATTCTCATGGAAGATCTAGACTGATATTGGAATCTAAAAACGATGATTTTAAATCCATTTAATTCAAGTTTTCTAAATGATTTGTTTATAAAATAATTTGTTGGTAATTAATAATGCTACAAATAATTGAGTGCAAATATCAAAAAGTAGATATTATTAGATTGAGCTCACAGTATCCGGAGCTTTCCTGCTTTTACAATAAACTAATAAGCAAAATAGATCGGAAAAGGCCAATCTAACAATTTATAAGAGAATATACATTAAGAATTATCTATCATTAATAAATCATATCACGCTAGTGCTTGACAGTAGTTTCTGGACGAACTCAACTTGTAATATGCAAAGTAGGGCGATTAATACTATCTCAAAAATATTATAGAAATAGTAGTGTGAAATTCCAGTCATTAATCTCTTCTTATTTTAGTTTTAGAGCATGAATTTTATATTCAACTGATTTAACTTTTGATAAAGTTAGTTTTTAACATTTCGCAACCTTACGCCATGATCTGCGACATCTTCATCTGTTATTAAATCATACACATGAGTGTTCTAAAGAATTACCATCGGTCTAAAGAAGATAAGTCGCTAACTACCATGGTTTACGAATCTGAAGAGATATGTTGTGTTGGCTTACCCATTTATGCTTCCGAATGTTCTAAAATACATCTACTTTTGATAAATAATTTTGACGTTATTCTAAAAGATATAGATCCAGAGCGGTTGTTCATTTTAGACATCGGTTGGGGGACTGAAAACTCCATTTTTGCTTTGAAATATCTCAACAAAAAATACAATTTATTGATTTATTGGGATACTTATCTTAAAATCTTCAGCAGAGTTAGACTCGAGATTGAAGGAATATTCATTGAACTGCCTGCTTGGTCCGTTCCTTAACTTGTTGTATTGAGCTTGCATTTACTCATTTTATTTTTATTGTATCTACTGAATTTTTGTCATCGTATTTTCTTGAGCAAGTCGCGCTCTTTCTTACTCCTATTTTATTTGCCTGTCTTCCTGTTATTTTCTATATTGTTAGTACGCAATTTTGGATTGTTCGGCTAACTTTCTTTCAAACTATTTTTTCTATTACTATTTTATTGCTCCGATTTTTTGAGAATCAGCATTTTATTGGGTTGTTTTTTTGACCGATTCAATATACTCCTCTCTCCTCTTTTGCTGTTATAAATAAATTGCTTATGATTCTTGGTTAGATTCTCCATTGATCTACATCTATTAATTGCTAGTGGTTTTGTTAATAGTTTACTCCGCACCGTTTTGTGCTCTTACTAGAGTTAAAATGATGAATACCGCTATCAATTGTATGATGTTTCTGGGCATCATTATATGATATGATATTAATCAAATAAATAATGATTTGTAAAAAATAGAAAAGAATTAATTATTTGAAATTTGCTTTCAAAATATTATCCTTTTGTTAAAACAAGTTTGTCTTACGCTGAGGCCGAACGGTTAGGCATGTGCATGTCCAATGGGGGCAACCCTGTGAGATTTGCATAGAAGTGGGTTCAATTCCTGCCGGCGTTGTTTTTATTTTTGATGACTCCTAAAAATAATGGAGTTCAAAACATAATATAATTTTTCTTTAAAAGAAAATAGTATCCAATTATTCCATAGCATTCCTTATCTATTAACTATTTATTTTTCTTTCTTGATTAAGCCGAAGATATTCTTTATCTCATCATTCATCCTTTTGATTCAATATAATTGTTTTAAATCAGAATTCTCCTTTTGATTGATTTCTGGCAAAAAGTATAATATTAAATTACATTAGTATAATTGATAAAATGAAATCAAGTGGAGCTTAGAAAAGCTTGCATTAAAGGAATCCGGAAGTGAATCGAAATCACAGACGTACTTGTGATGAAGTCCAAATGAAGTCTCTTCAGTAAAGATAATAAAGCAATGAGTCCAATCAATATCGTTTTCAAAATTAATTAAAAACAATCATTCATAAAGCACTAAAATCAAATATGAGTGAACTTAATTAAAAATTTGCTGTTGTAATGAGTAAATTAAGTGATCTAGATTAAATAAGGAAACTTGTTGCTCATATGGACACAATTATGAATGAACGGAATCAACACTATTTTCAACGTGATCAGAGGAAGTAGCTGCTACGACAAAAAGATGAATAGCCTACCAATAACTTTCAAATGGTAAATCAAAAAATATTATAGTTACCTTTTTTAAAGCGAAGCAGCAACTCGATGGGGGGATAATTATAACCAAAAATAACACAGTAGTTTTTTGACAAAAAATTTCAATAGTTTCTGAAAGGAGAGTTCGCAAAAAATCAAAATGAAGTGAAGTAGTTAAGGCTGCAGATATTAACTTTACAATAGCAGTTAAAGAAATTAGAGATAAAACCTCGAGTGGTGGAATAAAAATAAAAATAGGCAAGGTACGTGGATAAAGGCGCATCCTAAAGATAGTAACTTTTAAAGCAATAGTTGATTCAATTAAAAAATAACCAGAAACTGACCAAGTAAAGCTATTTAAGATAACTTAATACCATGAGAGAAAAACATAAAATGGAAATCAACAATATTATCCAGAAGAGTCAGCAAAGGATGTCATAACTTTAGATTGAACTTAAATCTCATAATTAAACTCACATAAACCAACTGAGCATTATTGTTTCTAATCAGCAAAACTAGTACCAATCCGCTTTTAAGTTTATCGAACAACAAGTAGAACATTTTTAAAACAAAAAAATAGCTAAAATTAAATTATTATTTCAAATGGATGACTTTAATCAAAATATCGGCAATTATCTTATTGCCAAATAAGGAGAACTTTTTCCTTTTTTGATATTATTTTATTCCAAAAAATCAGTACTTTTTGGGGCATATTCTACACATCTTTATCGTTCAACTGAAGATATCAGCAAAGCGAAAGGATTTCTCTTTAATGCGACCAAATAGATCGCCTTCATGCCGGACTCTCGTCCCAATACTCTAAGTTCAGTAACTTTCCAAGATAATTACTTATACTTTGGTAACCGTGAAGTCATAATTAAAAATAATAGCATAAAAATAGTTAGAGTAAGTTGTGGAGCGATGTTCGGTGTCGAATACTACAGTGTTTAAAAGCGGCATCATCTCACGGGATAGTAAATCGAATAAATCCAGTTAGACAATGTGGAACTTCACCGTGTTTATTTTATCAAATGATTTACGGATAGTTTCTTCTCCTCGAATATACTTGTTTTATATTATTTGACGGGAAACCAACCCCTTTTTGATGAGTTTATTGAAATGAAAATAAATAATACATTTATAACATAATTTTATTCAATAAAAACTATATCAACAGCGATGGAAGCCCTTAAGCGATAAAACGACTAATTAGCTAAAACTAACTAAAATTTTCAAGAGGAAATCGAAAGACAAAAATAATTGAATGCCCAGCACGAAACGGAAATTGAGACTTTACTCAAATTTAATGAAAGATTGTTAGGAATTATAGAAAATTAACTCAATAACAAGAAAGATAACTGCAGCTTGCAACCCATTTCCGAAAGATCAGAGAGGGAGTCAGATTTGATTGCACCCACCATACACTCATTTGTTAGACCAAGGAATACAGGCCCCAAAAGTGAGAGAGGAGGAACGCCAACCACTAACTCTTTAGTCGAAAAAGGACACATGTCTGGAAATAAACTTAACTTGTACGGACGAGAAGTCAGACAATCAGACTTAAACAAAAGCACATCCCATAAAGACTCAAACGACGACTCCTATTGCAGGACCGAATATATCCAAACAGTGGTTCCTGCTGTGATTCCAGTAAACGCTCAATATATGGATCAAGCCGCAACTGCCTCAAACAGTGTAAAGTAAGAACTGTCCCAATAGATAAGTGAATTAAAAAAGTTCAAAAACGAAAGCACTAAATTTTATGATAATAAAATCAGTTAAATCCGAAACTTAAGTAGCAAACTGAATCAATACCGCCCCATAGACCAAATAAACAAAATTACGAGTAAACTAACTCTTTCAAACAATACAACTCAACTGATCCGAAACGCACTCAACAAAAAATCTCAATGATTAGAGGATTGCAATGATCAAATAGCAAAAATATATTTCATAAATTAGCAACTATGGACTTAATGCTACTAATTTGAATGAGCAAATAAATTTTAAGTATAGATTGATTTATATATCGTAACTGAATGGATTAAATTGGAAAGTATTTCAGGCAGAAACAAGATTCATATCAACTGTTTTTCGTGGAACTTATGAGAGTTATATAAAACTTGGGAAAAGAATGCCAACTGAGTATTGATCAGTAGTATAGTCGAGTGATGAATTCATGCAGTAATCAATTCAATTCAGCATGGATCAATGCTAAAATATAATAACTCAAGGCGCATCGGCAATTACAATTTAAAAGCATTGTTGATTTGCTAATCATTGCTTTAAAGCAAATACCTGACAATATCGTAAATAGATATCAATCACCATCCATTGGGTTTAAAACTGTATAATTAAAAGGGATTCCACAATATACTCCTTCTGCTAAGTTTGGTTAGCCTATAAATTACACTTCAAATATGCAAAATGGTTGTTAATCTAGAATATTAGTATTGAAATAATAATAATAAACAATTCAAGTTAGGAACAAAAATATCATTTAAAGTTAGACCAGCCAAAAAGGATCTAAGGTCAGTCAATCAATTTAAAGTAAAAAATCAAGAAATAAGTCAAATAATGTTAATTAATCATCCAACTAAAAGAAACTTCAGAGCTACCTGGTAAATAAACTAAATCCCAAAATATTTGAGCTTCCTAAATCCAAGACTAAAACTCTCCCAAAAGATGATAAGAGATAATAATCCTTAGGCATCAATGAGGGAAATAAAAACTCTTTGATAAAAGTGATAGAACTATTCAGTAACAACGAAAATTAAACTGACTAAAAAATTAATTTTAAAACTTGTCGGTAATTGGATAAAAAGATTTATAATCAAGCCAATGAGTACCTTCAAAACTGCAAAAATAAGTATATGAATAAAAGAATTAGTTCACCAGTTAAAAGAGTAACGAGGAGTAATAGTCGAGTTGACTCGACCATCAATAAATTAGGCATCACATAAAACAAAGATTTTGAGGGATTTACAATAATTTAAACCATTAAAACGGAAGGATATGGATTTAATTAAAGAAAACCACATTGATGCTGTTTTGATAATTTGTTTCTTTACTTTATTCACTTTGCTTCTAGAATTATTTATGAAGAGCATCTTAAATAATTATTAGCTTAAAATAAGTATAAAATAATGACTTATCAAAATCCAGAATGATCTTAGGGAATGAAGGAGGAGTTGTTAACATGAGCTTTGTTGTAAGATGAATTTTTGGCGTTGAATTGATAAGCTAAAATTAAATTCGTAACAAATTTAACAGCTTCCACTGTTATAAAAACAAATTCGTGCCTACTTTTAGGTTAAATCATGTAATTTGCAAGCCAAACAATTGTGGGCATTGAGCCAATGTAGATTAGGCCTACAATCGCAAACTTTATAATAAAGGCTTTCAGGGGTTGTCTTGTTTGGATGTAGGTATATATAGTACCGCAAATAAATACCAAAATAAACACCATTCTAAATACAATTAGTATGGTTCCGCCAACGTTGTCGAATATGTGATGCCGATCATAGGAATGACCAATTTTTGTGATGACTGTAATGACGATGTTGATTATGCCTAAACTGCTAACTAATTAGATGATATCATACTCATTGGCAGGAGAACTTCAAGCTAACTTCCATAATTATAGTTGATAGTCCATCCAAATCCGATCAATACAACAAGCGAAATGACGGTTGATTCGCTGGTAGAATGCAGAAACAGATAGATAAAGTGAAAAAATTAATGATCAGAACCAGTGTAGCTGTACAGCAGAAAACCGCATGACTTCCAAAAGAGACTTGAAACTTGGGTTACAATTCCAGCAAATAGTAGTATTTTGGACCAATCGTGATTTTCTTGTTTTTTGTATTATTTATAGTAATAGTTTATCAATATGATGCTTGCTCCTAAAATAAAAGGCACTATATACCAGTGATCCTATTCCTATCCCACCTCTCGTTAGTTATTCAGCATATGCAGCTTCACAGCCAGAAAGAGGTTTGGATTGTTATAATCATTCAATAATCGACTTTGGCAATCCTTCAGCACGAAGTAATAGGTTTTGTAATCACTAATATCCAGCTGAAACTATGAAATTGTTGCAGATCCATCGAATGCTATATTGTGAACAGCGAGAGGCATTCTGACAGGACTTTTGCACATATCCTCCTGCTCCCTCTCCCATCGTTCCTCAGGAACTGCTTGCATAAAAATTTAACTGCCTCTGCCTTTGGGTGTTCCCGTCACAGTAGTTTGAAAAATAATCCTTCCCGTACCAGGCGCAAATGTCATTTTATCAATAAAAATCCATCCTCGTGTATTGCCCAACAGAGTGAACTGGTACGAGTTTTAATATATCCTCGCTTGCCCAAGGGCTAGAATTGTTATGAGTATTACCCACATTTTGTATGAATTCATTTGATTAAATTATATATGATTATATATGATAAATGCTTTCAATAATCATAGTTACTATTAAACATCATCGGGGATTTAGATGTCGTTGCTAAATATACGAATTGTAAAGGTCAGCTTGAGGTCAGTGTTATTGTATAAGTTTTTAGTTAAGCCTCGACAGTCTTTGAGAACCAAGTAATACGTATCTTTTTCTTATATTCCAAAACTAAAGGGTCTTTCGGCAGATTTTCTCCCATTGAGTTGAGATTAAAATGAAACAATTGGCATGCTAATTGGATTTTTGCACTTTGCAGTTCTCTCAGTTTACCAATCGGCTGAAGCCACAGCCTGCAAAGAGAGTTTGGCAACTTTAGAGTTACCACGCCCTGATGATTTTGTTTGAAAAATGAACTTGGCAGATGTGGGTTACAGCTCAACTTTGCCGATATAAACCCAGCCTTGCTCTTCTCCCAATGTAGTAAAAGACAGAGTGTAATTGAGAGTTTTAGTCTAAGCTAAGACAATGACTAAGAGTATTATGAATATTGTTCTCATTTAAAATAAATCATTTAAAGAGGCTCCATACCCGATAAAATATCCTAATTTTGTTTATTGAATTTAAAATCTCTATCATCGCTCTCATCTCCTCTATTGAATCATCAGCAACCATTCATTGACCCTCTCTCTGGCGATTGATTTAAATATCAAAGTTTATCCTCTATCTAAAATAAAATATTATCGTATTGATATAATATTAAGCACATATTCGTTCTGCTTCATGATCGAGTTATTTAAGATAATGAATCAAACGGCAGCAGCTCCAGAAATAATTTCGCAGAGTTACATCGTAATTTTAGCCTGTCTTGCTTTGTTATATTCCAGAGTTAGCTTGGTAACAATCTCTCCTGCATTTTTGCTGGCGTTCTCCATAGCGTTCATTCGTGAACTTTGCTCAGATGCGATGTTGTTCAGCATGGCATTGTAGAAAGATGTCGAAAGGTAGAAATCATAAAAATGCTCAGGATGTTGAGTCATGCTGTCAGGATCGTGCTTTGTAACAAACTTGAATGTTTGGAGAAACTCCGTCCTGTTCAGGATTTACACCTTCCGCTGGACCTGACTGATTACGTTCTTAAACTAGTTGTAAATTAACAGAATGCGATCGCAGTCCTTGGCATGTTCAATCGCTTGATAAGCGATAGAAGCAGCTAAATCAAAGAGTTTTTACCTGTTGGAAAATTGAGTGGAGTGCCAATGTGGGTAACAGCAGTTTCAAGCAAGTCAGTCATTGTTCGGGAGAGAGCCACTGCTCCTTTATCTCCTACAACAAATAATTTATAAGCATTGCGGTCCTGCTTGACCATTGCCTTGACTTCACGAATTATGCTCGAGTTGACTCCACCACACAGTCCCTTGTCAGTTGTAATTGGAACAAGCAACCATTTTTTAGTAGTAAAGGTCGCTTTCTTTTTAGCGAGGTAGGTTTAAGACTGAAGCAGTCTTTGAATAGAGCCCACACCGAAGGCTTTGGCACGTTCAAGGCGGGAGACGTCCTGTCTCATCTTGGAGGCGGCAACCATTTTCATGGCCTGGATGAAGACACTTGTACTTTGGTGATTTTCTTGATTGACTCGACGGCCTTCATGCGCAATTTGATCTGCTTGAGATTCTTAGTAGCAAAGCCGAACTGTGGCTGGAACAGCAGTGACGAAAAAGATTGCAATCGGTTCACGAGCATCAATTAATTATCATATTTTATCTCAACAAATCAGCATAATAAGCCAGAGATGAATCCATCAATATTTTCATAATTTTATACCAAATTTGTATCAAAAATCACAATTTTGCCATCAAAAGTTTATGGATATGTTTTTGTGAAAATAAATCACAATGACCCTTCACTATAAATAACACCAAAAGGCTCTTCCATTCAATAAGCAAACCTATATAATTGATAACAGACATTACTTATCAGGGGCATTATCTCATCCTCTGTTCAATGTAACTGAACAACTCTTCATCTTATCTAAAAATTATCTTTTACAGGTTAATCTTAAATCGACGCTACATAGACAGTCGATAGCTTTGCTATTTATCTACGCAGCAATTTATACGCACTGAGTAGCTCTTCTAGGATTAGTGGTTTCTATTTTAGAGACGAAAGGAGCATCCTTTGAAATATGCGCACATTCCATGGAATAAAGTTCCACATTTTTAACAAGAACAATACTGACCTTCCTGTATGCCACAAAATTTGCATTACCATAGGCCTGGATCCTGAATTACATACTCTCCCTTGATTTCCTCATCCTAGACATGCCACAAATTGCTGATGTATAGGCAGAAAACGTGAGCAAATTGATGAGGAGCGCATTTGGTTACAGTTTGGACCATTAAGCCCTTTTATCGTGGCCGGTTGCAGATGTAGCAAAACTTGGTCTTATTCTTTTCAGCATTACTGGTACGGCCGTAGCGGCAGCGATGGCATCGGTTTTCTACTCGTTGGCAATATCGATGGATTCGTATGTGGCACTCAGGACAATTCTCAATGGGGTTAGCAAGTTCTGAAAAATCACTAAGGCAAGCCGAGCATGGTGTTCGCAACAGATAGCTAGAACTTTTATGACTCTTTGGCTTGCGAGCAAGCATATATTTGCGAAAAGAAGAAATACTGTTGATGTGCTCGTAAGGTAGATCTAGATACATATTGTCTTCATAGTTTTCAATCGCTAGATGATAGTTGTAGAAATCAATTGGCTATTCTCTAAAGGCCTCTTGTATATTTTTCAATACCAAAAGAGTTATATACTTATTTTTAAGCTCAGTTTCAATTAAGACAGAAGGCTCCTAATGACATCCAAAAAGCGGATCTTCCTAAACAATTGTCCAGCTCAATCGATCCAAGACTGAATTTTATGCTTTTTTTGCTATTTTGCATAGAGTGAGTAACTCTAAATTAAAATCTTAAATATTGGCTTGGGAGCGGCCCATCTCCTCTCCCAATTTCTCAACGTAAGATTTTATCTATTCCCTTATCTATTATCGTTCTACTATTAGAAGTGATTCTATTGAACTCAAGAAGCGAAATTTATTAGGTTAAGCTTTTTTCAGACTTGACTCATCTCTGAGGTAATTTAATGAAATTCTCACTTCATTGTTTATCAGCCCAAATTTAAAAAACTGAGAAGTGATTATCTATTTAAGAAGTTCAAGATAGCTTCTTGCCTCCTCTTAACAGTTTTCTATTCTTAAATTTGCGAATGCATCTCCTTGCATTGCTAAAATTTGCCGGACATGAACGTCACTTTTCAGGGATTTCACTACTTTATTCAATGATTCCTCTTTGGGAGTTGTGAAGAGGTTGGCTTGAGAGGCTAAAAAGTTAAAAATGGGAGAAAGCTGAGGGGTTTCGAGGCAGTTCATAGCTCTCCCGGCTTGCTTTCTGTATCTTTTTCGAATTTTGCGTTTGAGTACGTGAGGTCCCTCCTGATTATCCTCGGAACTCTAAGATTCTTGCAAAACGAGTGCAAATTTGCTTCCTTTTTTCCTTTTTTCTTTCTACTTTTCCATGAATTTAATTAAAATATAGCGTAATTATAAAAACATTTTATATATACTTCCTTTTCTCATTTCATCTAATAAAAATAACCATTTCTGACTCACCCAACTCTATAAATACTCGAAAAACGTCTTTTTTATTCGCCATTTCCATTATTTTCGATCAAGAGTACTGATTGTAAATTTTATAATAGAGAAGATCAAAAATTCAAATAAACAAATAAATCAACTAAGGATTAAAACAAAATTAGCAGGAAAATGAATGAGGGCGTCTAAGGGATAAAATAATTGAAACAAAAATAGGAAGAACAATCTTGATAAAATCTTATTCTTACTGATGATAGAATCAAATACAGTTTTTTGGCAATCGATATTACAGGTAAGTGATTGACGAAATCAAACCTGACTCTCTTAATTTTAGCATCAGTATTCAATTATGATGCTTCATATTATTGAAATAAAACCTTGGCAGGATAAACATCCAAGACCCTTTAAAATTCTAGTTAAAAATTAAATAACGATTAAATATTAGAATTATCTTCGATGAAAAAAAGTATTTAATTTGTTTCTGGGTCTTCTCATACTTTCAATATTAGTTTTAATTTTTCTTTTGTATTTTCCTCTAAACTATTATTACCATATTAAAGATTAAAGGGGATTGATAATGATGACAAATTATCGATCATAAGGTTATTAAGATAAATAGTTATTTATATTTATTTATATTTACGATTAATTATTAATTTTGCCATTTAAAGACCGATCCAAATTTGATGCTGA
>Ga0302188_10001584_pt1 | contig 17762 bp, 17 predicted proteins | sample II_Bog_E2_1_FD_198783 | JGI IMG/M metagenome (GOLD analysis project Ga0302188, IMG submission 198783) | Peat permafrost microbial communities from Stordalen Mire near Abisko, Sweden - II_Bog_E2_1 | ecosystem: Environmental > Terrestrial > Soil > Wetlands > Peat | place: Sweden: Abisko...
AGCCCGGTGGGGCTCTTCAAACGGGTCCGTTCGGCAGCCAGCTTCACAAACACGAATACCAGGAAAACGGAATCGCTGTGGTGAACCCAACTCACCTCACCGGAAACCGTATCAATCATGAAAACGTTCCTCGCGTCAGTGAGGAGGTTGCACAGCGACTTGGAAAACACCGACTCCGCAGGAACGATATTCTATTCGCCCGACGCGGAGAAATTGGGCGACAGGGCTTGGTCACCGAAGCAGAGGAAACTTGGCTTTGTGGAACCGGATGCTTTCTTGTCCGGGCGAGCAAGCCGTTCATCGATAATCGATATTTAGCGCTCTACTTCGCTACGGAACGTCTGGTTAAGTGGCTCTATTCCCACGCCGCAGGAGCGATCATGCCAAATCTCAACAATAGCGTGATGCAGCGCTTGCCAGTGTTCTACCCAGACCTGATGACGCAAACCACAATAATCAAAACGTTCGCAACGATTGAGCAGAAGTTGAGCACTGCGGTTCGGAGACAGAGCGCGCTTCAAGACCTCTTTCGCACCCTCCTTAACGAACTTATGACCGCGAAGACCCGAGTTAATAAACTCGGGAGTAAGACGTGAAGACAAACCTACTTCTTCAAAAGCCATGACGCATACGCCAACACCACACCCAGATCCATTTTGGGAGATTCGTGTTCATGACCTCCAAATTGACCCTTCTTTGACGGGGCTTTGCGTAGGCTACGAAGTGAAGGAATGGAGAGCCAAACAACTCGCTGCTCACATGATGGAATGGTTGCCAGATTTCGCTCTCTCAAGCTCCGAATTGGCTTCTGTTAGCCCGGGAAATATGGTGCGGCTAATGAGAGAAGGGGCACGAAAAATATACGATTCCGAAAAATTTAAAAACAGAGGTGAATTTGGAGAACTCTTTCTTCACGCCGCAGTCCGCACGGTTTTCCAATCAGAGCCAGCGATTTCAAAGATTTTCTACAAGACATCGGCTAACGACACTGTTAAAGGTTTCGACGCTGTTCATGTGGTCGGTCCACCCGACGACATGGAGCTCTGGATTGGTGAGGTGAAGTTCTACAAGGAAATAAACGCCGCAATTCGAGATGTCGTTGCAGAAATTGAGGATCACACTCAACGCGACTACCTCAGGGACGAGTTTTTGTGGATTAAAGGTAAGATCGACGATGCGTCGGAGCATGCTGCGCAATTGCGTAAGCTCCTGTCTCCAAACATATCTCTCGACGTTGTTTTTAAACGGGCATGTATTCCTGTTTTGCTAACCTACGAGAGTGATTGCGTCGCCGGTCACGATGAATGTAGCGATGCATACTGTGCTGCGTTTGAGGACGAATTGCAGACGCATCACAAAAAGTTTTTTGAGAAACTCAGTAAAATATCGCTCCCTGAAGGTTTGACCATTCGGCTTTTCCTCCTCCCGCTCCACATCAAGGAGGCGCTCATTGAAGCCCTTGATGACCACCTTAAGAACTGGCAAGACCGATGAACGCGGACGAGATAAAGCATGCAATAGAAGAATCGGAAGGCATTGAGAATAGGGCCTTTGAAATACTTCAATCCATCGCCAGTTACGTTAATAACCCCGACACTGAGGAGCAAGGACGCGATTTGGTGCTTCGTGCACTTGAGCACAAAAAAAGGTTCGGAGAGCTCTCAGAAATCTTAAATGGGCTGACCCGTGAAGTAGGCTTGTTCCCGTATTTATCACCGGAAGCACTGAATCTTCGCGACACAATTGCGTTTGAGTTTCATAAGCCGAACCACGAATCAGAATTCGTTTTTCACCGCGTTCAGGCAGAGGTCTACCGTCGTTTGATGGAGGGCGAGAACGTAATTCTCAGTGCCCCGACGAGTTTTGGGAAGAGCCGCATCATTGATGCCGTGATCGGCTCAGGAAAGTTCAACAACCTCGCGATTATCGTACCAACGATCGCTCTGATAGACGAAACCCGAAGACGGCTGTCCTCGTTCTCGAATCAATTCAAAGTTGTTTCCCAACTATCGCAGCGTCCTGCTGAAAAGAACCTTTTTGTCTTCACGGCAGAGCGCCTGAATGCCTACGAAAACCTGCCAAAGATTGATTTTTTCGTCATCGATGAGTTCTACAAGATTGGCGCTCTCGGTGTAGACGGCTCTGACCGGACCGTAGCCCTCAATCAGGCGTTCTATCGTCTGGCCAAGGGGCGTGGTCAGTTCTATCTCCTGGGACCAAGCATCAGAGCGATTCCAGAGGGTCTTGAAACAAAGTTACCCTGTTACTTCATTCCAACGAAATTTGCTACGGTTGCCAGCGATGTGATAAACGTTTTCCAGTGGGACGATGAGTTGGCAAAGCTCGTCGAGATTTGCGGAGCTCTCGACGAGCCGACATTGATATTCTGCCGATCTCCCAAGAGAGTGAACGAAGTAGCCAACGCGCTTTTGAGAGCCGGGATTGGAACTGACTCTGGGGAAATGAAGGAGGCTTCTGAGTGGACGGGTGCCCACTTTCACGAAGATTGGATTTACGCACATGCAATCGCACGGGGCATTGGGTTGCACCATGGGCGGCTACCAAGATCACTTGGGCAGCTCAGTGTTCATTCGTTCAACTCAGGCAAGTTGCAGTTCCTAATCTGCACATCGACCTTAATCGAAGGTGTAAACACTTGTGCCAAGAACGTCATTGTCTTCGACCACGTGATTAATCGACAGAAGTTCGATTTTTTTACCTTCAACAACATCAAGGGCCGCTCAGGCAGGATGTTCGAACACTTCGTCGGGCGAGTATTCCTTTTCCATCCACCTCCAGAAGAAGATCTGCCATTTGTTGATTTTCCCTCAGTTACTCAGGATGGCGACGTTCCAGATAGTCTTTTGGTCCAACTCGATTCTGAAGATTTGTCGGCCGACTCCAAAGAACGCATGCGAGAAATCTACGAACAAGGCGTACTCCCGTTGGAAATCATTCGCCAGAACTCTACTCTTGATCCACTCGCGCAGATTGAGTTGGCAAAGGAAATCGCGGGATACTCGCAACATGTGGCTTCGAAGCTGTTATGGCGGTCCATGCCATCTTATGCAGAGCTTCAATTCGCGGTAAACCTGCTTTGGAAGTTTTTCATCCTAAGGGCAAAGGGCGGAGTTTTTTCGGCGAACCAACTGACGTTCAAACTTTGGAACCTCCGGCAGAATCCTGATGTGAAGCACCGAATTTTCACTGAGCTTGAACCTGGTCAATATCAGGCCGAATCGGCAGATGAGGCAGTTGAGCGAGTGCTATCCTTCGACCGAAACTGGGCTGGGTTTGAATTTCCCAGACTGCTCATAGCTCTTTGGCGGATCCAAGCGCATGTCCTAGAGCCTAAATTTGGCCGGTCTGGGAACTATTCCTACTTCGCGGCCCGGGTAGAGCAGCTATTTCGAAATCCTGCCTTGGTGGCACTGGAGGAGTATGGTCTCCCGCTTCAAATTGGCGAAAAAGTGAGTCGGTATATTGTACTGAGCGACGACTTGGATACGGCAATCGCCCAGATACGAGATGTCAGTGGAACAGATTGTGACTTGAACGTTTTCGAAGCGGAAATTCTAAAAGACGTTCAAGAAACTATTTGAGCATGCCAACGCCTTCAGAACACAAAACCGTCCAAGCCCGGATCCTAGAAAACGCTGAGGCCATCAGTTTCATTATTGTGTCCTGCCGAGAATGGAGTTGCTGGAATTATGAAGTGTTGGATTCATTTAACTGAAAACATAACAAATGGCTAAAATTGAAATCTCTGACTACGAGTCATTCGCCAAGCAATTCATTGCAGAGTATATGTCACGGGGCCTTGGCACTCTTGGCAAAAGGGACATCGATATTCTAGTCATGCACCTTTTAGAAACTCTTGGGAACACGCACATGCTAGGAAACCAGGAACTAAGCATTGCCCTGCAGACCGATGTATCCACGATCAAACTTCTGCGATACAAGGCCAAACTGCGTTATCCATCAACCGATGCTAAATCTATAGCTAGAGATTTTTTATACATATTAGCACGTTCTCAGTTCGAAGCGGACAAGGGTCGGCTGGTATTCATAATCGAAGACTCCTATATTCGAAACGTCATCCAAGGGCGTCTGAAAACTCAGGGGGCTCTTTATGATAGCTCCTACAACTCGGAGATTTTCAAGGTTCGGGTAGATCACCTCAAACCGATATTGATTGAATATTACGGATCAAAGATTGCCGATCCATTTCTCAAGGACATGAACAGAATCGTGACAAAAGCTAGAACGCCAAATTTTGAAGAAATAAAGAAGAAATTTCTCCTTGGTGCTGCTGAGGGACTTGGTAGTGCTGTTGTATCGGCGGTTAGCGGTTTTTGCTCCCTTGGAGCGGGTTAAGGTGGTCCTAGAATCGAAGTCTCTATGCCCACTCCTGGAGAACACAAAACCGTTCAAGCCCGGATCCTTGCCTATGCGCAGGAGATCGGTTGGACTTTTGTATCATGTGAGGAGGCAGCGCGTCGTCGAGGTTTCGATCCCGAGGTTTCTCCTGCCGAGCGTGCCAGAAATAAAACTCTCTTCTTCGATGATCTTCTCGACGCCAAGGTGCGGGAATTTAATCCATGCTATGCCGAGGCGGAAGGAGCGTTGCCCCGCCAGTTCCGCCATCTCCACACTGATATCTATGGCAACCGGGAATTTGTGGAGCACCTGCGCAATCGGGGGAAGTTTTTTGACCATGAGGAGAGGCGGGAGCGTGACTTGATCCTGATCGATTACGAGAATCCGTCGCGTAATATCTACGAAGTCACCGAGGAGTGGGCCTTTCACAATGGGCACTATGGGACGCGGGAGGATGTCGTATTTCTGATAAATGGCATCCCTGTGCTGGTGATCGAGTGCAAGAACGCGAACAAGGACGAGGCCATCGCGCTGGGAGTGGATCAGATCCGCCGTTATCACCGGGAGACGCCGGAGCTCTTCATCTCTCAGCAACTCTTCACCGCCACAGATGCCATCGGCTTCTCCTATGGGGTGAGCTGGAACACGGTGCGGCGGAATATCTTTAACTGGAAGAATGATTCGATCGGGAAGTTGGAAGAGAAGGTGAAGAGCTTCTGCGCCATCCCGCAGGTGCTCGCCTTCCTGAAGGACTATATCATCTTTGCCGAGAAGGATGAGGAGCTGAACAAATACATCCTGCGCCAGCACCAGACAGGTGCCGTGGAGGCAACGGTCAGCCGCGCCCTCGATCCGAAACGATCCCGGGGACTGATCTGGCACACTCAGGGGAGCGGAAAGACCTTCACCATGATCAAGGCGGCAGAGCGTCTTTTCCGTGATCCGGAAGCCGACAAGCCGACGATCTTACTCATGATCGATCGCAATGAGCTGGAGGATCAGATGCTCAAAAACCTCTCCGCACTCGGTCTGGGCAATCTGGAGCACGCCGACAGCATCGCCCGGCTCAATCAGCTCCTGCGCGATGACTACCGGGGCATCATCGTGACAATGATTCACAAGTTCCGCGACATGCCGGCAGATCTGAATCTGCGGAAGAATATCTATGTCCTGATCGACGAGGCTCACCGAACGACGGCGGGCGATCTTGGGAACTTCCTCATGGCAGGTCTCCCCAATGCTACCTTTATCGGTTACACTGGGACGCCGGTGGACAAGACGGTCTATGGCAAGGGAACCTTCAAGACCTTCGGCTGTGAGGATGACCAAGGCTACCTCCACAAATACTCCATCGCCGACAGTATCGAGGATGGAACCACGCTCCCCCTGTACTATCAGCTCGCCCCCAATGAACTGCTCGTTCCCCACGAGACGCTGGACAAGGAATTCCTCTCCCTAGCTGAGGCTGAAGGGGTGGCGGACATTGAGGAGCTGAACAAGATCTTGGAGAGGGCAGTGAACCTGAAGAACTTCCTCAAGGGGAAGGAACGAATCAAACAGGTGGCGCAGTTCGTCGCCAAACACTACACCGAGAATGTGGAACCGCTTGGGTATAAGGCCTTCCTTGTCGGGGTGGATCGTGAAGCCTGTGCCCTCTACAAGCACGCGCTCGATCAGATTCTGCCGCCGGAATATTCCGAAGTGGTCTATACCGGGAATAACAACGATTCGGCGTTGCTCAAGGAATTCCACTTGGACCCGAAGAAGGAGCGACAGATCCGCAAGAGCTTCGGCAAGCTCGACCAGCAGCCGAAGATCCTGATCGTCACTGAGAAGCTGCTCACCGGGTTCGATGCCCCTGTGCTCTACGCCATGTATCTCGATAAGCCGATGCGGGATCACACCCTGCTCCAGGCCATCGCCAGGGTGAACCGTCCCTACGAGAACGAGGCTCAGGAGATGGTGAAACCCCATGGCTTCGTCCTCGATTTCGTCGGTATCTTCGACAAGCTGGAAAAGGCTCTCGCCTTCGACAGCAAGGAGATCAATGCGATCGTCAAGGACCTCAAGCTCCTGAAGGTACTCTTCCAAGAAAAGATGCAGACAAAGGCTCCAGCCTATCTACGCCTTATCGAGAGGAACTTCAACGACAAGGACATCGATACTCTGATCGAGCATTTCCGTGATCCCGAACGGCGGAAGGAATTCTTCAAAGAATACAAGGAGATCGAGATGCTCTATGAGATCATCTCGCCGGATGCCTTCCTGCGGCCATTCCTCGACGATTTCACAACGCTCTCGGCAATCTACGACATCGTCCGCAAGGCCTATACCAAGCGCGTCATGGTGGATCGGGATTTTCAGAAAAAGACCAATGCCCTCGTGCAGGAGCATGTTGGCGGTTATACGACCGACGGCCCTCTCGATCTGATCAAGATCGATGGAACCACCTTGGAACTGATCAGGAAAAAGCGTGGAGGAGAGGGGACTAAGGTGATCAATCTGATCAAGAGTATTCAGCAAGCGGCTGAGGATCAGAGCGACGACCCCTTCCTCATCGCCATGGCCGAGCGCGCCAAGGCTGTGCAGGAGAGCTTTGAACAGCGCCAGACCGCCACGGAGGATGCCCTGGACCAATTACTCCAGGAGGTAGGGCGCAATGAAGAGCGTAAGAAAGAGCAGGCGGAGAAGGGGTTCGATGGGCTGACCTTTTTTGTTTATCGAACGCTGCTCGACGCAAAAATCGCCAATGCCGAAGGGGTAAGCAGGAAGATCAAGGAGGCCTTTGTTGAAAACCCCAACTGGAAGAAAAGTGATGCAGCCCTTCGGGAACTACGGAAGAAGGTAACCTTTGCGATCTTCGCCGGGATAGATGACCTCGATGCGGTGACGCGGATTGTCGATGAGCTCTTCACCCTTTTGGAAAAGGCCGATCGGATCTGATGAGAAGAGACGCTAGAAAGGAGTTCAAAGCCCGTATTCTTGAATGGGCTACAAAACTGGATGTAAAGGCCACGGCGATTTATATCCGGCCGATGAGTCGCAAGTGGGCTTCCTGTTCCACGGCAGGAACCCTGAGCTTTAACGACGAGCTTGTCACCATGGCCACAGAATTAGGCGACTATGTCATCGTCCACGAACTGCTCCATTACTCTGTTCCCAACCATGGCAAGCTCTGGAAAAGCCTCATGCGAGCACATCTTGGTCCTTATGAGGAGTTGCAGAAGCGACTGAATGCTTCAGGCAGCTAGGACAGCGTCTGCAAGTGAATTATCTAGCAACTGTATGTACCTCAATGTGTTAGCCGGATTCCTATGGCCCATAAGGAGGGCTAGCTTTGCAAGATCCTGGCGAATATAAGACGATGCATACATGCGAGATGCAAACGTCTTGCGCATGCTGTGGGTCGCCAGTTTCTGACATGACACTCCTGCGGATTGAGCAGCGGCTTTCAAGAGCAGAGAATACATTCTGGAGGAAAGGCGCTTTTCTGTCCCTTGAGATCGGAACAGGGGTAGATTCTCAGATCCAGGTTGTCTGGGTAGGGAGTCGATCAATTCCTTGATGGCTGCTTTGGCCCGGAAATTCAGGGGCATGGTCCTGCTTTTTTTGCATTTCATATAGGCCTTTTGCACGGTGACGGAACTCCTCATGTAATCACCTTCAACTACATCCTCCATGTTGAGCGACAGGATCTCACTAATGCGAAACCCTGTGTAAACCCCAGTCACAAAGATGGCTCGGTCACGCAGCCGGTATTTCCCACCAAAAGCTCCGCAGATGCGTTCGATTTCGTCATCAGACAATGCGCGGCAGCCAGTATAGTTTTGCCATGTCTCCATGCGCAAAAGATACCGAGATCTCTCTGGTGCATTCGCTACCCCAGTGTTTCTTGCAGTGTCCCCCGGACCCTAATTCAAAAGTAAGGCAAAGCTGGGTTAAAATGAAGACCTCTGCCATCACTGTTGGAGTGAGTCCCCTAGATCTACATAAGATGCCAAGTCAGCACCTTGGATCAAAGGTGCTGATAATTTCTGGCTTATTGATGATAGCCATTCTATCCGGTTGCAGACCGAAGACTTCTGGCCCGCTGGTACAGGATATTTATGTCTGGCAACGGGTATGGAGTAGTGAGGTTGTGACGGCAGTAGAGGAAGTGGTCAATAAAAGTGGTGGTCGAATTCGTGAAGTGGTGCCTCTTGCCGCCGAGGTATCTCTTAGCGCCGGACACCGGGCCGTTATTTTCCCTGAAATTGACTATGCCTCACTGAAGAGTGTGCCCTCTTGCGGCCTCGCTCTACGAATAGGTGCATTTCCCGGACCATTCAAAGAGGGTGACGAAACATGCCTATACCTCCAAAATCTGGCCTGCAAAGTTGTCACAGATGCGCGTAAAGCGGGTTGTTCTGTGTCGGAATTGCAGATCGATTTCGACTGTGCTGCGAACAAATTGCAAGGGTACAGGTGCTGGGTGGCAGCCATTCGTAAGTCGCTCCAAGCTCATGCCGAATTCGTACCTGTGAGCATCACGGTTCTACCTAGCTGGATGAATTCTCAGGACTTCGGTCCTCTGGTTCACGAGGCAGGGAGTTTTGTTCTACAAGTTCATTCCGTGGAATTACCGAATCCGGGTGAGGAGCCAGTTCTATGCGACCCTGTCCGTACTCGTGCTTGGGTTGAGCGTGCTGGATCATACGGGGTGCCCTACCGCGTTGCACTCCCGACCTATACATCTGTTGTCGCTATCAGCCCCACCGGTAAGGTTGTTGGGATTTCCAATGAGGAGACATCTCCGGCATGGCCTGCCGACGCCCATACCTTCATGGCGCGTGCCAACGCTCCCGAATTGGCGGAGCTCGTTTTGCAATGGACGCACCAACGGCCCGCATCCATGACGGGGCTTATTTGGTATCGACTTCCAGTATCAACCGATCGGATGAACTGGAGATGGCCCACTCTTGTATCAGTGATGGCGGGAAAAACTCCCCGCGGCTCCTTGCGAGTGGAGTTTAGCCAGGAAAACCCATACGACATCAGCCTTGTGAACGATGGGGAGAGTGATGAGCTTTTGCCCCTCTCCATCTCCGTAAACTGGAAAGAAGCTGCTCTCATTTCTGATGACGCCTTGGACGGTTTTACGCTGGAAAATGGCACCCATAGTGTCACTTTCAAGGCAACTGCGAATAATATGTTCTTAGCTCCAGGAGAAAGCCGAGTGATCGGCTGGATCCGGCTTGCCTCCCCAACCAAAATTCATGCCTCGGAAAATTAGTCTGATTTTACTCGGGATATTTGCCCCTGTGGTTGCGCATGCCTGCGGGCCTTGGTTTTCAGAGCATTATTTAAGCAATGGGGGTGAGTTGGTCCTCAGTGCTCCAGAGTTCTATTTTGAGTTGGAGATGAAGCAACTCGCGACGAATTATCCATCAAGTTTCAAGGCTGTCAAAAACGGGCCAGTTAATTCCACCACGAACGCGACACCCAATGCATCGGGCTCTCCGTCGACAAATCAGCCAGTAACATCCTCTCAGGAGTCGGAGCTATATCGCAAGGGGGCAGATGCCTTCAAGGCTGGCCATCTGGTAGAAGCGCAATCTGCTTGGAAGGAGCTTCTCGCTCTCCCAGAGAATGAACGCCACGCCTATTCGATCCCAGCAGCGTATATGTTGGGCCGCTCGGAAATTAAGAGGCATTTCGCCATTGTGGGAGCCACTGAAGAGGAATCACCTGATTCAGAAACTCCCACTCCGACACCCTCGCCGTCTGCGCAAGATCACGCCCTAGATAACGAAGCCGTAGTGTATTTTAGACAGGTGCGGGACCTAGCTCAAAAGGGATTTGATGATCCAAATGGGCTCGCTGCCGCCAGCCTCGGTTGGGAAGCATACGTCGAATTGCATAGAGATGATTATGAAAAGGCGGCCACGCTGTATCTACAACAACTATCGGCAGGAGACCCGGGCGCTCTGAGTTCCTTGAGTTTTTTGGCCGACAAACTCACCGATAACGCCGCTTCAAACCCCCTTCTTAGACGTATTAGAACGGCAGAGATCCTATGTTACGCTGCTAGGAGCGATACATGGCTAGACACCCTTGAAAAGCAGAATGTGGATCACCTGGAAGAAGCCGATCAACTGGGATGGGTGGCATATAGCGCGGGAAAATTTGACCAAGCAAAACGCTGGCTTAACAAGTCCGATCCCAATACTTGGCTGGCACTCTGGTTGCGAGCCAAGCTTCTGATGAGAGATGGAAAAGTTTCCGAATCCACGCTCTTAATGGCTAAAGCCAACAAGCAAATGCCTCCCGGCGCAAAACTGGACTGTGCGCCATGGGAACTTGGTCGCCCGATGCCTGTACAGGTTGCGGCGGGCGATCTAGGCATGGTGCAACTTTCTCACGGCGAATTCAAAGAGGCGTTTCACTCGTTTCTCCAGGGTGGCTACCACAACGATACGGACTACGTGGCAGAGAGGGTGCTTACCGTAAACGAATTGAAATCGATCGTGGATCAAGAATTCAAGGCGCTCCCAGAAGACGAAAAGCCGGTCCCAACAAGAGATCTAAGTCTGGTATGGGAAAGCGAGGTTGATAATCGTGTGAAACTGCGTTGGCTGTTGGCTCGTCGCTTAGCCAGGCAAGGAGACTTCTTGGAGGCTAGACCCTACTTCCCGATTGAGCTTCGCGAAGGGCTAGATCGCTATGCAGCCGACTTGAAACAGGCCCACAACAAGAATGCCAAATCGGAGGATAGGGCTCGGGCGTTCTTTGATGCGGCCATTATCGCACATAGCGAGGGAATGGAATTGATGGGAACAGCGGTGGAACCCGACTTCGAAGTCTACGATGGAGAGTACTCGGAGCCGGGTGTGGTGTCGGATCGTCTCCGGGGAAAATATGGCTCTCAGGAGATTAATCCCAATCCCAATGGAACTGGAGCGACAGAAATTACAGCAACTAAAAAATTAGTTCTTCCCGTCTCGGAGTCTGAACGAGAGAGACTTCTCCAGAATGCAGTGGAACCTGAAAAGCGGTTTCATTACCGCTACATTGCCGCCAACCTTGCCTGGCGAGCGGCGAAATTGCTTCCCAATAATTCAGAGATAACAGCCGATGTCCTCAATACCGCAGGTACATGGCTCAAAGAGCGTGACGAGGCCGCCGCTGATCGCTTCGTGCAAGCCATCGAAAACCGTTGCCCTGATACAGAGATAGGAAAAGCGGTTCTCAAAAAGCATTGGTTTACCGATCAAAAGGGACCTTGGAGCAGTGCAGTGCCAGCACCATGAAGCAGGGCATGTCCCCTGCGCTATATCATGAGTTAATTTACCCGTGTTTTTAGTGTGGATCGGAGGAATAATGAACGCTCCCTTTCACGATGGAGATATGAGGATCTCTCTCTGTAGAGATTGAAAATTACCGGAATGGCCAAAAGTGGTAATTTTGGGCTACCCTGGATTGAGGGTTAACCAACTACATCTCGCGTGAGCCTACCGGTCTGGTACTCCAAGGCTAGAATCGTCAGCTCGAACGGAAGTTTGCAACTGAGTCGGGTCAACCTTCCTCCGCTGTACCCGTTCGATTACCCAGTATCACAAAAGCCTAGAGCCGCAGCCAAAATCTACCCAAATACCCCCTAGAAATAGACCTTGTATGGTTAGAAAGAAAAGCAATTGTTCAAGATGACCGGTTTACACTGACAAACAGCAAGAAAGGCAGGGGCGGTTAAGGTCATCCTTAGATGGCCCTCTTTTTTCGAGGTTAAAATCACTGCAAAAATTATTGCACATACGTTAATGTCTTGATATGCAACATTTTAGTCATTATTGGCAATCCATCACTGCAAAAATTATTGCACTGGTATCCAAATCACTGCAAAAATTATTGCACTTACTGCAAAAATTATTGCATACAAAAACAAAAGGGATATATTGTTGAATATCAATGACTTACAAAAGCCGTTTTGGAGAAGAGGGGTTGAAGATGAAAATTTTGACGAGCGTACCATTAAAGGAACAGAAGAAGTAAACACGAGTGATGTGGAGCTAGTATTGGTTAAAAAAGGAACTGCAATAATTATTGCGGTAGCGAATTATTTCAAAAGTTGTATCCATTAAAAAAAAGCAAAGAGGAAATCTTTAAGAAGATTGCCGATGATTTTTTAAAAATAGGGCCAAGATTTCCAACAATCCTCGCGTCAAATATTATCGGAAACCGGATCGGAATTTCTGCTTTCGTAGGGGATGCGTGAAGCCAAACGATCCAGAAATTTTTTTTGGACCACTCATCTATAAGGATGACGCATGAAAAGTTTAGTGAGTTGGGAGCAATTTCTAAAAAATTAAGGCGCACATTTTTTCAGAAAAACTTGGGTGAAAAAATAAACGAGGCTCAATACGGGTTGATCAAAAGGCACCCAAAATTCGTATTCCATCCCCTCCCTATCCCGAAAATCGCTCGCCTTATTTTGGGGCTCTCAGGGCCCAGAATTTGTTGACGATGGTCTTTCGCACATCTGTGCGGTAGTGCCTTGAGCACATCACGGCTACCCAGATGACCCAGTGCCACTGAGATTTTGGCAAATTTCTGACTTACCTATTTTAGAGAATCCTCTCAGAAATGTGGAAGAACACGACGGCCCAATAAGTCAAAGCCAGAGCGAAGAAGAGTGCGGTCAGCAGGATATGCCCGACCACAAACTGAATTCCTTGGGGCCAATCAGAATGCTCAAAATACAGAAAATCCACTAGGATTCGGGTCGTCCAGAAGATCGCGATGAATACTGCAAGAGCGATTGCAGCCCGATCTCCATTGAGGAACTGATCGTGCAGAAAAAGGGTCAGGATACCAAAGGCAATGATCGTCTGAAGGGTTGTTCCTGCATAGACCCACATCAGCTTCCGGTTAAACGGGGTCAGCTTGGGGAGGTCCTCTTTCCAGCCAAGCCGACCAGGGACCTGAAAACTGGCAAAGAGGATGCAGAAATGACCAATCCCTGCCAGCCAGAGAGCAATGCTCAAATAATCGAGGAGGTGCTTCATAGAGATAGGAAGGTTGCCGCGATGAAAGTCAGAGAAAGATAGGCAAACACGCCGGCAAAAAATATGGATCCTATTGGGTGCGCTCTTTTTACCGCCACGTCATAGCACTTAAACTGCAGGATCATCCGTACCCCCCAAAAGAGCGCAAAAAAGGCACAGAGATATTTCCCGATGGAACTGGAACCGCAGAGGTCTTGGGGAAAAAGAATGCAGATGCCTCCAAATCCAACGAGAACGAAGACGATATAGATGCAGTGGATGACAAAGATCTGCCGGATGATTGGAGAAACTTTTGAAAGGTTCCCAGCGTAATCGAGCTTGGATGGGAGGAAGAAATTGGCAGCAGCAGTGATGAACTGGAGAACGCCAGCCAGTTGGATCGCGGTTTCTAGAAGAGTTTTCATGAGATTGATTTGATGGCCTGAAAGAATGGGATCATTACATGCAGAACGAATACCGGAGGAAACAGCGCAAAGACCGGAAGGGTTACGATCGCCAAGGTATAGGCGTGACCACGCCATCCTTTACCCAACCCCATCCGCACCCCCACCTGTGAGCGCTCTATAATTAGGGCCCCTCCCTGAAGTCCAAAATACAGAGAGGGAAGACCATATCCCGATCCGGCAGGAACGGTGATGGCCAACTCGTGAATCAACCCTGAGAAGAGAAACGTCAGGACAGTAGCTGAATTCGCCCCAAAACGTCTGGCAACCTGCACAAAGAACAATCCGAAAACGAGATCTCGAAACCCAACATTCCAGCGCTTCCCCCAGAAATCACTGAGTGTCGGTGCGGCAATCGGACATTGCATCAAGGGAACTGCACGAATTCCCTGACTCCTCCAAAAAAGTGAGAGGACATCAAAGAGACCGAAATGGAGTAGGAAAATCATACCAATCATCCCGATCCAACCGGCAAGCAATCCATGTCCCGCGAAACGAGCCACTCCCCAGATCAAAACTGCACCGAAGAGCGTCTTTGCCAGCGCCACTCCCCACGCGGTGAGAGTTGGTGGCTCTTTCCACGGCTTGGGATTGAGAAAGCTCCTCGCATCCATACCAGGCCAAAGGAAGAGATAGTAGAATGAGCGAGCGGTGAAAGGTATCTGATCCTCTTTCACGTGTCGCCATGTCCACCATTTGAAGCAGGAAAAAATAGAAACTGCCATCAGCCACATCCGTCCCCATGCTGGCATTAAACTCCACGAGGAAAGCGTTAGGACTATTAAGATTACAGGCAGCAGCCAACCATCTGCAGATTGATCAACCCTTTGGTGGATAATCCGGTTTGAGGTTTCCATTGGTATCCTCGCCTGGCTGCACATCAGTTGATCATTCATTGGGTTTTTACCCTCGGTGCTAACGTGTAGGCAGTGGAGGAGGCGTTAACTCGTTGCGTGCCCGTCCCCTCATCTTGGAAAAAATCAAGAGATTGAAGAAGTGCATGCCCCCTAGGATCAATAAAACCCAGCCGATCTTCGTGCTGAGTGTCTCAAAGATTTCCTGCAGGTCGTTTGGCTTTTCTCCGGCTTTGAGTGCCAAAACGACAAATCCGAGGTTGATGAGGTAAAAGCCAACCACCAGAAGGTGATTGATCGAATCAGCAAGTGGTTCGTTGCCATGGCAGGCATCGACAAGGAAAACTCGGCCATTCTTATGAAGAGTTTTTGCGACCCAGACGGTCAGCGAAATGGAAATAATGAGGTAGGTGATATACGTGATGATGACGGGATTCATGGGTTGTGCGGGTTAGGGGTTTGATTTACTGGTGATGTATTGATGGTTATTGAACTTTCAGAAAATAATGAAAGTATGGGTCAAAAAAAGGGGGTTTGTTTTGGAGGGAGTAAGCATGAGTGATTCATTTATCGGAGTAGTTTATCGGCGCGTTTTAGAAAAGAGTTTCAGAAGTGATGGCATGATGAAGCTCTCCTCGGATTTCGACATCAGATCCATTAAGGAATCCATCTGGGTCAAAAACTGCTCCAACGATTTGATCTGAGTGACAAAGGCTTGGGCTTTTGCATCTCGCAGAGAACTCGTTTGCTCCACACAGGTCCTAAGTGCCCGCAAAGCAGGCTCGATCTCACGATGCTTCCGTTCGCGTGTCACGGTACAGAACATGCGCCAGACATCTTTTTCAGACTCAAAATATTCTTTGCGTTCCCCCTTTCTGATGACATTCCGGACCAATCCCCACCCGATCAATTCACGGAGATTCTGATGGGCGTTCCCACGGCTGATCTTTAGCTCAGCCATTACCTCGTCGGTGGTAAGTGCCCGTTCGCTCGTCATTAATAAAGCATGAACCTGAGCCATGGTACGGTTGATCCCCCAGACACTCCCTAGAGCACCCCATTGGGCGATGAACTCATCTCTGGCATTGATCAGGAGATCTTCGTTGGCACCGTTCTCGTTCATATTTTCAATAAATACTGAAAATATAGTTGTGTCAAAATATATTTGCGTCCTGTATGCAAGAACCATGGATTCTTACCCATCCCCGATAAGGACATGAAAATTGTTATTCCAGGAGGCAGTGGCCAAGTGGGAACATTGCTTGCAAGGGCCTTCACTAAGGAAGGACACGAAGTGGTTGTCTTAAGCAGAACCCCGACTCAGGCAGCTTGGCGAGTTGTTCCTTGGGATGCTTGTTCCTTGGGTGACTGGATCGAGGAATTGGAACGGGCGGACGCTGTTATCAATCTTGCAGGGCGAAGTGTGAATTGTCGCTATGGCTCCGAGAACCGCCGCAGCATTTTGGAATCACGCCTCAATTCGACGAGAGTTCTTGGCAAGGCAATCTCCCTCACGAAGGTACCACCTCGCGTTTGGCTGCAATCGAGTACAGCGACGATCTACTCGCATCGATACGATCAGCCCAATGATGAAATGACTGGAATCATTGCAGGCTCTGAACGAGGTGCGCCTGATACTTGGCGTTTCAGCATTGAGGTTGCAAAAGCCTGGGAACAGATACTCGACGAAGCTGTTACACCTCACACTCGCAAGGTAGCGCTTCGTTCAGCAATGACCATGAGTCCTGACAAAGGAGGCATCTTTGATGTTTTGCTCAATCTCGTCCGCTTTGGTCTGGGTGGACATTCAGGAGATGGGCTTCAGTACGTTTCCTGGATTCACGATGAAGATTTCATCCGTGCAATCCATCTGCTTATCAATGACGAGAGTTTCGTTGGGCCAGTCAATCTAGCGGCACCCAATCCCCTTCCAAATATTGATTTTATGAGAGCGCTACGCAAAGCGTGGGGGCAGCCGATAGGTTTACCAGCAACGGAATGGATGCTCGAAATTGGTGCGGCTATGCTACGCACGGAGACGGAATTGATTCTGAAGAGCCGCCGCGTGATACCAGGTAAACTTACTCGCAAAGGATTCACCTTCAACTTTCCTCACTGGCCTGAAGCCGCCCGGGATCTCTGCCAACGCTGGCGTCACCAACAATGAGCGACTCCCCTACTCCTATTATCTTGTTTGACGGTGTGTGTGGCCTCTGCGCTCGCTCTGTACAGTTTATCATCCGACACGAAACATACCCCATTTTTCGCTTCGCAGCGTTTCAGTCTGAAACAGGACGTCAACTTTGTCTGCGTCACAACATTGATCCAGAACTTCCAGGTAGCCTTGTGGTAATAAGTGAAAACGAGGCGCTCTTGCGAAGCGATGCGGTTATCGCCATTGCAAATGAACTTGGGGGACTCTGGCGTGGTTTGGCGTTTCTTCGTTTGGCACCACGATCTTGGAGAGACTGGTGCTATGGAATCATTGCCCAGAATCGATATGCATGGTTCGGTAGGCATACCGAATGTCTGGTGCCACCCCTTGGGATTCAGAGCAGATTTTTACCATAGTGGATGATGTCTAACGCTGCATAAGATCCCTCTCGGGTGACTTAAGCAGCAATGCTCCCAATTAGAGAGGATGATGTTCTATGTTACGGCACAGGCCTGAAGCGATCGATGAAGCGGCTGGAGCGGCGTAATGAAAATGTCGATCGCGTCGCCGGGTTTTGCTGTTTTCTCTGTGCGCCTCCAGCCGTCGTCGCGTGCGGGAGCTTCCGCGCGTAGTATGAACTTAATGCCCTTTACAAAGTCACGGTGATTGACGCTGGGGCTCTCCATTCTCTTAACTTTCGGAAGTTGATGTGCACAAAAATGTGTTCCCCTCGTTACACACAGCACTCTGTGTTTATGCAGGAGCGTGGATTATTACGCTGAAGCATAAAAAGAAGTGGATTAGCTCTCTCGTGACTCTCTGGATTTTCCTGTTACTCGTCAGTACACTTACCACCAAACAGCACATTCTCATTGATGTAGTTGTCGGT
>Ga0302188_10001588_pt1 | contig 17735 bp, 9 predicted proteins | sample II_Bog_E2_1_FD_198783 | JGI IMG/M metagenome (GOLD analysis project Ga0302188, IMG submission 198783) | Peat permafrost microbial communities from Stordalen Mire near Abisko, Sweden - II_Bog_E2_1 | ecosystem: Environmental > Terrestrial > Soil > Wetlands > Peat | place: Sweden: Abisko, Stordalen...
TAGGTTTAATGATACTTATAACTTCTTTTGACACTTAAATTCCTTTCAAATATCTGCTTTTCGGTTATATCAAAGTCAAATTTAAGTAAAAAAACGCAATTTTTCTGAAGAATCAACTTCATCAATAAATTAAGCATAATTTAATCATCATAAACTTAAAGTTCTCCATCTGCTTGAGAACAAATATCAATTTTTAATATTGAACTTAAAAAATATATTTTAGCTGTTGATGGAATAATCATTACATCCTCGTTACACCCTGCGTTTGGTAAAATAAATGCCTTCTTATAAATATCAAATAAATCATAATTCAATAATTCATCGTGTAAATTCATAAATTTCGAGATAATCTTAAACTTATAACTTTTATTAATAATAAATATTCATTGATTATCTATTACTTGATTGATGCATCGAAATGAAATGTCTATTGATTAAAAAAATTCTTTCAATTATCACAACAACTATTTATAATATTTATTTTTGCAAAAAGTAATGTAATCAGGTAAAAATAAGATCACTTATTTGCAGGAGCCTTTATTAATTAAATAGATGAATCTCTAATTTCATAGTGAGATTGTTAATTATTCTCATGCTTTTTCAGGAAACATTTTGGTCAAATAGGCTCAGTTTTTGATCTTTGTTCATACATTTGCAGGCTGTAAATAAGAAATTTTTAAAATTGGAGTCAAAGATCAATAGGGTAAATGCATCTCATGGATCATGGGACAAACATACAATCAAAGCCCAAGGTCTTTTAATAATATCATTGCCATGCCAGTGAATTCAAAAAAGGAGCTTTTAATTACGTTAGATAAGCCTCAATCCAAATGTGGAACCATTACAATCTATTTAGTTTCTTTTACTTAAAAGTCAATTTTGTATTCTATAGAGCCACTAATAGTGCTGAATACAACTAAGTTATCAGCAAGTTCTATCTACAATAATAATCACGACGTTTCACATTCTTATCTTAACTATGTCAGTAAGGATCCTTTAGGCTGGAGTGCAAAACAAAATAACGTTCCTTATTAGTTTATTCAAGCAGATTTTGGAAAATAATACTTGGTCAGCAAAATAGCTCTCCAAGGATGCGGTTCTGCAGATCAGTGGGTCACCAGATTTGCTGTCTACATAAAAAAAATTAATCATTTATAATTTATCAAAATTGGATAATTTGAAGGTTGTTGTGATAGAAACACAATTGTATAGAAGTAGTTCTAGCCTATCATTACAAGGTTTATAAAATTAATTCCTTTATAATTTCAAGCCCATATTTCAATGAGATGGGAAGTATATGGAACAGCAATAAATGAATAATAATGATTTATTCTTCATACATAAATATAAAAATCAAAGCAATTTAGTTAAATAAATTTATGTATTTATCATTTTTTTATTTTTTATTACTTTATTCTTTAAAAAGTATAGTTAAATCGATGATTTTATTATCTACTGTTATTCTCAATCTTCGTAAATACTAATTCAGAATAGAAAAGCTTGTTCACAAAATCTTATATTGGTAGAAGGAAGTTAATAATTTAATTCTTTGATAATACGTTAAGATGATTTTGTTTTAAAACATTTGTTTTCATCTTTTGAAAATCTTGGGACACAATTTTTGCTTTTTATTAAATAAATTCACTTTGTTGGTTCAATCTAATACATTATTGCTATTGTTTAACATTTGTGTCTATTGTCATTTGGATATATTTTGTTATTTCATCATCTTGCTTTCTTTAATCCACAATGTGGCTTATTCCCATTAAAATTTAATTTAAATCAGATAATAATTTGCTTTTTGAAGAAGATATTACCTTTTATTCATATTCTGTTTTTTCTTTTCTTAATATTTAGTCTTTTAATTTAGAAAGCAACTGTTGGATCAACTCATTTTCAAATTTTAAAGATTTTAAACTTTCTTAGGATAAGTTTAACTACTCTCTTAATTTTAATTATTGTTATTGCGCGTCCTGTATCTTTTCCTCATATTTTTGTAATCTAATTTCTCTTAATTCCAGTTATAGTTATTTCACTGTATTTTATAAACTATCTATATTTTTAATAAACTAACTTTAGATATTTTTATATTTCAAAAGCTAATTCTTTAAGAAATTAATATTAATTACATCTTATTTAGAAAGAGATTTTAATTTCACTATTTATTCTTGAAGTTCATTTAAGTATCTTTCCTGATTATTCAATTTTTATTGATATTAATCTATTTAAGTACTTTGAAATTTTTATATTTTCTCTAAGAAGTCGATTTTAGACGCATTTTATTCTAATTAGTTTTGAAAAGTACTGATTTATATTTAAAGATTTTGTAATTTTTTCTTAAGGTTATCAGTTTCAATCTTTTCTTACTTCTCTTTTTCCTTTAAAACATTAATTTTAAGGATATTTTATTCTTAAAGGGATTTCCATTTTTAAATTTCCTCTTGAAGAATATTTAATTATGTTGACTGATCAGTCAATTGTTATTGAAGTTTATCCAAACAATTCTTTTGAGATTTATCTTTTTATTATAAAAAATTAATTTTAGTTTCATCTTGCTCAGAAAAAAATATCATTTTTTATATCTTTTCCTTGAGAGTAAATATTTATGATTAGTAATCTTTTATTTTTTATTCAAGTTTGTTAATTTCATTTTCTTAAAATTTTGATTTTGATTTTAAGTCTAAAAAGCTTGATTTTGTTTCCAATTTTTAATTCTCTAATAATGTTGACATTTGTTGTAACTAAAAAAAAAGTTATTAATTTTATTTTTTTGACAATTGCATTTGTGAATCCAGTGATTAATTTTATCTTTCCAATTATTCTACTTTCCCTTTTGACTCATACAACTATCGTTATTTTTATTAAAAGTTAGTTTTAGCATTTTTTACGTTATTTTTTAGTTCAATAATTTAATTCAAATAATAGTTTAATTGATTATTTTGCTGATCAATATTTTATATAAATATTTTCCTGTCTTTTTAACTTTGCAGCGATATTTATTCAATTTTTTATTTTGATTCGCTCATCTTAGACTATAAATATTATATTTCTGCTTTGAGTTCTTTGACCTCGATATTATTTTCATTCCTAAAATCCACTTACTTCTTTTAAGGTTGTATCTTTTCTTGCGATAATTGCTAATTTATTAAAGTTAATTGATATAATTTTTATTACCACTATTGTTTTTACATGAGATAACCATTTTTAGCTTGCTATATATTAATTTTTAGGCTATTGAACTCATTTTCACTTATTTATTTTTCAATACATTTTGTACATTTATCATAAGAATTTTATAAATTTGTATTTTTATCAGTTGCCTCATGATTTAGTTCAAGAGATTGACCATTATCTGTTATAACTTCACTGTTATAGTTGCTAAGAAGTTAAATTTATGATGACAATCCTTCATTGATATCAATAAGAGTTGTACATTGATCTTCAAGATCTTCTAATCTAGAAATTAAATTTTTGTTTTCATTGTTTAGTATCATAATAATTTCTGTCAATTTTTCCTCATTTTTTTATTTTTCTTGTAAAGAAAATGAAATTTAACTTACTTTTTCTTCAAAATGTTTAATATTTTCTTTCATCACTTTCTAATTTTTTTCGTACTATGCTATTTTTAATCCAAGATCATTATTTTTTTCTTATTTTTATGCTTTTTCCTTAAATTTCCCTTTATTTAATAAAATAATGTCCTATCTTTTCTTCTTCTATTCATCTTCAATATTCTTTCTTCTTAATATTTATACTTCATAGTTTTAATTATCTTCTTTTATTTTATTTTTTAATTACAAGTTTTACTTTAGACATAGTTTATTTTTTTAAACTTAAATGTCCTTTTCATTCTCCAATATTTTAAATCGATTTTTTTATGATTAAATATTTAACGAAAGTTGTAATATTAGTGCTTAGTTGTTTTCACTATCCCGTGTTAGTTTAGAAATGATAATTTATTTGTCTTACAATTTTTATATTAAATCATTTATCTTATTTTATTGATCTGCTATTATTTCCGATTTCTCCTTAAACACTGATTATTTTTTGTCCTTTAATGATTTTTGCATTCCTTTTAATTCTTTTTAAAGCGATAGACCTTTTTGTTTTTATAGCCTTAATTATTATTTTAAACCAGCATTATCAAGCTAAAGCTCATTAAACTGTTTTTTCGTTTATTTTAACTCATTTTTAATCTTCAATTAATTTTCCTTACAACTATTAATTTTTTATTCCCGTAATTTGATTTCAACTTTCATTTTTAATAACTGGCTTTCAATTACCGATGATTTCTTATCCTTCACTTCAATATCCTTTTCTTTCTTATTAATTATGTTATTTTTTTCTTGTTAATTATTTTATATCACAGATTTTTATTATATTTTTATTTTATTCTATAAATTCTTCAAACTTTTCGATAATTGATCTTTTTAAAGTTATAGTTTTTCGATGTCTTTTTGAATTTAATTATACCATAATCTGACTTCAGTTAGCTATTCCTTTGTATCTTTATGATCTTGCATCTCAGCTGATAATTTTTGAGTCATTAGTTATAGTTCCATATTAATTTTGGTAATTAATTTTTTTAACTTATTAACTTAATTATCATTACTCTTATTGATATTATCTTTTGATTCACTTTATGATAATATCTTTTCGAGTTTCTTAATCTATTTAGTCCTAAGTGTAGGATCCTCTATTAATTAAAGTTCAGATTATAATTTGGGAATGGATTCATGAACTTAAATAATTCTTTGATCTTCTATAACGTCATCATTGAAATTGTTAATATTATATTGCTATTTACTATCTCTTATTGATTATTCCTCTAAATATTTGTTTAGTTTCATTATTTCAGAATTAGATGGTTTCAACATATTTTGCAATTATTCGTCTTTACTTATTATTATTTTACGCATTTTTTATAATTCCTATTAGATGAAAGCATTTTTGACCGCAAATGACTTCAACTGTAATGTTTGTGATTGATTTTATTTGTGCAAAAACACATTTTATTTTTTCAATGCTTATAACTACAATTTTAATTTGTATGTTTAAGATAATTTTTGGTTTCTTGTTTCTGTTTAAATATTCTTTTAATATTTTTCAATATCTTTAATTGATATAGGCTCCTAAACAATTACTTAAACGTCTTTTATCTTATAACTATTACTATCTTTGAGAAACTATGGAGATGGATTTCTCACTTTAATATATTGTTTTTCCTTTTTCTTTTTATCACTTTGCTGATTATTACTTAACAAAACGGGCTTTATTAAATCATTGCGCGTATTTATTTTCTTCTTACGCTCATTTATAAACTAAGTGATTCTATTACTTGATCTATGCTATTTTTAAAGAGCTTTCTTTTAAGTTTTATTTTAAGTTTTATTTTTTAATTTCTTTCTTTTATTTTATTCATCTTTTTGATAGTAATCCTTTTCAGCAACAAAATCAATAAAATTTTATCCTCGCTTATTCGTATTAATGCAATTATAAATACTATCCTTATTGTGTACGTTGAACACCTATTTTTAGAATGAGCTATAATCACTTTTGATATAAGATTTTTGCCCATACTTATCAGCATAAATTGGTGAAAATTATCTGCATAGCTTGAAATATACCTATTTTCTTATTGTTATTTCTTTTTATTAGAATAGGAAGCTTCTGCCTCATTTTTGAGGAGAATCTTGAAAGTTAAAGCTCCTTATACAGAACAATATTAAAGACTGTGAGTCATTAATTCTTGAAAATGAGTTCGATTGGCTACTTCTTTCAGATCAACTACGATCCTTCCAACAAGTTTTGGTTCATTAGGCCTCGAGTTAGAAACGAGATTGACTGTAATTATGGATTCTTTTTTTAGATATGATTCTCTTTACAAATCGTAGACCATGTTCGTAGTGATATATAGCTTTTATTTAAACAAAATCTTACCTTTTACTGATTTTTGACAACTATTTGAAGATGCGACTTTGTGACTATTGCTCACTTTCCATTCGATAAAAAAGGAGCAAGGAAATTTGATGTTTGCCATGCATTCTGTTGCTTACAGTTAGAACAAGCATTTACAGATCTATTGATTTTTAGTATCTTGTATCATGCTGTAAATTGATGATAAAAGTTAATATTAAATTATACCTTATAATATTCTCATTAATAAGGTAATTGGCATGATATTTGTTTTAGATTATATCAGGATAATGTTTAAATAAAGAAAATTATTTATTCTTACCATTAACCTTCAAATTTGTTTGATAATAATTAGTTATATCTACTTCCTTGATGTGAGCAATTTTGAAATTATCACCGAATATTATCTTTAACTGCCGCCAGGATTTTTTTTATTATTATTATTAGATAAATGACATTTTAACTAATAAATCCAAAGATTCTAAATTATTTTAAAGAATATGGTATTTTTAAATAATTAAAAGAGTCAAATATTTTTCTTTAAATCAGCCTATTAATTTAACTTGATTGTTGTTGTTAACTATAAAAATTCAAAGTCAAAAATAAAATGTTCATCATGCAGCGTCTATTACCTTTTAGCATCTTTACTATTGGATGCTGTGCTTTAGGATTTCAGGCCACAGTTCTCCATCCCTATCACAATTAACTTGACTAAGAATTCAAACAACTCAAGGTACTAGAGAGTCAAGACCAACAAATTTAATAATTTGAGGAAAAAGCACTTTAGGCTGTCAAAAGGGTTAATAATCAAGTTGATGAATTGATTAAATTAAAAAGTCAAAGCATTTTAATGGAAATTTGATTTGATGTTTTATGACTTATATGATATTTAAGGCCCTTTTCCTCCATTATTTAATTGATATAAACATTATTAAAATGAAGATATATTAAGGCTAGAGTCATTGTAGTCTAAATATTAAGTAAATATATAATTTTTTACACAGAAGAGAATAATTGATTTATTCTTTAGCAAAATTTATTACAATTAAAGTATTCATGCAAATATATTTTCCTTTTATTCTCCCTACAATTATTCCTTTCATTTGTCCATCAAAACGATTTTTTAAAATGATACTATGTAAGTTATGAAACAATTAAATCAGATAATAATATTGCTAAGTTCTAATTAAAATGAGTCAAAAAGAAGGCATGCACATGTACGAGATCTCAGACATCGCCAACTACTAGACCTATAAAAATTGTTTTGGTTTTCTGGTCTCTTAACCCAAAAAATTTGCAGGAACTCATTTACTACTATGGCTCGGCATGATACTGTACTATGTTGTGACTGCTTTTCAAGTTCCAATTGCAATGGTTATAATAAGTGTGCTTCTTAATATCTTAGTACAAGTCATCTTAATTATTTTAGGGTTTACTAACCCAGGGATGATCCCTAAAATACTATCAAATTATGAAAACAAAGATCTTCGTAAAATTCCAATTGATGATAAATATGAAAAGGGTTTGATGCAAGATGTTCAAAGAATATACGTTATGCCTATAAAAACCCATAATTTACGTTTAAAATTTTGCAATACGTGCTATATATACCGCCCTCCTCGAACATCTCATTGCTACGACTGTAATATCTGTGTGTAGAGATTCGATCATCATTGCCCCTGGATCGGGACCTGTATTGGCAAAAGAAACTATAAATATTTTTTCCTGTTTATAACGTCAGTCTTTTTGCTTTGCTTAATAGTTTTAGTACAAGTCATTATCGCTCTAACTAGATTTGATTTGACAACTGAAATTGGTTATTTTGTAGTGAATATACTGCTAGTCATATACATATTCGCTGCTTGGGCTTTTGTCACTGTTCTTCTTGGGTTTCATATTTATCTATCGATAAATAATACGACTACTAACTAATTTTGCAAAGACTCATGGGAAAGCATATCCGGCAATCCCTTTTCAAAGTATTTTATCAAATATATAGAACAGGATGTGGCAAAAATTTGTTGAAAATATTTGGAAGCAATAATCCATAGCTTATTGATCCATAAGTTGAAATGATAGGCCGGGAAGTGGTTTCATAAAAGCTATCGGAATGCCGTCGTTTATCAGAGAATAACAAAGACCAAATGACATCAATTCATAATATGAAACAGCAAACTGAACTATCCAACTATGATAAAAAAGTAGCCACATAAGCAAAATAATAAATGTTAAATCAGGAATAAATCAAAATTAAGCTATCTGATAAAAATCTCAGATAAATGTGATAGTTTTGATATTTTTACTCACTTAATTGTTAGTTCATTAATTATTTCAGTTGAAGAATTTAAATATCACTTCATAAATGAGATGTAAGTAAAAACATAATTTATATCTTATTGATTATTGATTTGGATTTTATCTGTTACTAATACTCTTATAATCACAGTATGATAAAAAGTAAATTTATTTAAGATTTTTGATGAATTTTTTACTGAATGCAGCGTAAGAACTGTTTAAATTTGGCTATTTTACTTAATTTATAGCCCTTCTTGGGCTGAACGCTTCACTTATCGAGTCATGATAGTAAGGTGACAAATGATAAATGATGAAATTATCATAAATTCAGGCGAGCATTGTTAATTTCTCAGTCTGTGTCCTAAGTTCGAGAAGTTGATTCAAACGCGAATGAATGTGATGCACATCATTCTCATCGTGATGATTTTGCTGCAAATTTTGATTTTATTCCTCTAAAAGATTATCAGTGTTTGTGAGGTGATCGAGATGGCGAACATTCAGGCGATGAGCCATCACTCCAGTTCCAATGGCAAATATACAAAGAGCAATCGTTTGCTTGATCGTCATCAGGAATAAATGATTATAAAAGGTCTAATTACCACAAACTTATATAGCATTTTAATGATTTATCACCTTACAATCATAGGAACACTATAAATAAAATTATTTTATCATTTTTTTAAAAGGCTAATCAATGTACTCAAAGGGAATGAAATCTTCTTCTGAATTTAACTTGGACGCATAATACAGTCCTATTAATTAACTGTACAACAACTGTGGCAGAATTTAAAAATTAAAAGTTAATATCACAAAAGATTCGATAAAGATGTAAATAATACATAATACAAAGAATGTATTGGTTCACTAAAAGCGAACGATTTCCTTTGTTCTCAGGCCACTCATCAATCTCATGCTATTACTAATAGCATTACGGACACGATTATGAAGTTCCTTAACACGATTACTTGTTTCAGATTCAATAAGTTGATTAAACATTTCACTATTCTTTTGATTGCTAAGACTTTAGCGAATTTTTGCTTTTTTTGTGGGAGAAGCTAGATCATATTCCAGAAAATTCAAAAATTATTAACAGTATTTATCTTTTGTTGCTAGTGCTACATATTCCTGATGCAGCCTATCGGAGACATTTTCAGGTGAGTCCTCTAAGAAGGATCTTTTTTCGGGAGACTCACTTTTTTATTGATTTTTAAACAATTAAACTTTATTAATGAAAATTTACTTTTATTTAAAGTAATGGAATATTCTTGTTTATTTTCGGCTGATCCAGAATTAAATTTCGGAAGGGTGGGACTTTTAGGAGAAGATTGCATCTTTTCTGGAGAGCATGTGTTAACTCTATCAGTAAGGTATCCCTTCAAAGAACTATTTTTGCCTGTTTTAGCAATTAATTGCTTCATAGCAAACATACTTTTTTTAATTTTGGTTTCTAATAGGGGATCTTTAATCAATTTGTTATCATTGAAAATCTTTTCACTGTATCTTTTTTATTTTTATGGTGATAAATCAATTTGTTCAGTCGATTAAATAGTGATGCTATTCTTCATTTTTCTTACATCGTCTTCCTTTCTATTGGAAAAATTAAAAGATTTAGCACTCTTCTTCATCTCTAAGGCAGGTATCTTAATGTCCATATTTTCTTCCTTCCATACTGTATCCATAGTTTATAAAAGACAATTTTTTTACATTTTTGCCCTTTCTTTGGGATAAAATTTGTTATCCCGAGTTAAATTTTCAGATTTAAAAAAAGTTGTGATTTGTTAACGATATCTTTCTTTCATCTCTTACTTGTTCATGCTTCGATCAATTTTGAAATTAAAACCTAGATAGTATTTTAGGTTATTTTGATTGTTTATGCCAACGTTTTAGAAGTTAAGATCATGCTCGATACAGTGATCAGCCAAAATTTAAACCATTTCAACAAACTGTCTCTTTATTTTTTCGATCACCTCGTCACTCTAATGTTAAAATTTGTTCTTAAATTTAAAAGGAACATTCTCGTAAGTCAGTATAAAGTTATTGGCCTCTTCTCTTGCTGATATAAGCCTAATAAGATATTCATGCCCTAGAGTTTTAAGCATTCTTATCTTTTCTTTGATGAAAGGGCGAGGCTATGAGTCATTCTAGATAATTTTCCTCGGTTCAATTTATCCAATTTGTTGCATCATGCTTGTCTGTCCTCCAAATGGAAAGCCATCTTGGATGAAGATGATAGATATTTTATTATTCATTGGTGAATAATTATGTTTGCTTGGATTTTGTATCAGAGCAATAAAATAGTGAAAATACCAAAAATATCAAATGGTAGGAGCTTCAAAAGATAAATGCAGATTAAAAAACACAAAATTTGCTAAAACAAAATCGATATGGAGTCGAATATTACAAGTAAATAATTATCGAAATGTATCCTTTCACAAATAATATTAATTATTAACAAATGATATTCCAGGTTTCTCGAATGACTCTGATTAAGGTGAAATATGTTTTACTTATTTTAAAAAAAATTGTCGAGGAAAGGAAATTGAAAAAAAGAAGGAGTCACGGATAATATATATGTAGATAAATCATGCCAACAGACTATTCTAAAGATACTATAATAGATATCGCTGAATATGAAGGTTCTATAGCACATTTTCACGCTTAACTTTTCGTGAAGTCAAGATATGCAATCTCGCTTCCTCCTTCAAGTAGTATCTAATAAGAGTTCTAGATATTGAACAATAAAATAACTGCTCCTGTCTACCGAATTGACTAAACTCTATCTCCCCAGGTTCAGTTATCAATTGTAGAGCATGCTCATTAACATAGGAATTTATCTTTGTCCTCAGCAGTTTGTGATAAACATAATATCTCTCAACAGTAAAAGCTTCAAATTTGTTGTATTTAGCAAAGATTTTCTCCACCAATAAACCAGATTTAAATCGTTTTTGAGCAAAGACCAAAATATTCTGAACGGAATTCGGAATTATATTGCGATTTTCTTTCTGTTTCAGCACTTTTTTTGATTTCTTTGATGAGTTTTTGCGCTTTCTGGGTGAATAGTCTTTATCCTAATTTTTTTTAGTTTGTTTTTTGTCTTTTTTTTTACTTATATTTGTTTGATGTCCGTTTTTTTGATTTACATTTCCTTTCTCAATCGTCTTCAGTTACGGTAAATTTTGTAAAATCTATGGTTTGGAATCATAAGAAGTTATGGCTTCCTGTTTCTGATCATTGTCTTTTTCGAATAATGCCTATTTAGGCTCTTGATGGTAGTAAATATTATATTGATAGGCTAAATTTTGTTCAAACTGTTCGAAGTTTAGTGATACATCATCAAAACCGTAGCTCATCTGATTAAGCGGCATTATTACTTTGAATTGCTGATTATCCATTGGAGATAATTAAATATTATAAATAGGAGTTAAAATCCAGCGATATTTCAATGGAGATAAAAGTATTTTTTATGAAAATAACGAGATAAGAAAACAATAGTAACGATCAGCTTTCTATTTCTGCTAGGTTTTCTTTGAATATTCAGATTATCAACAAAACGTCCTTGAGAATTAGTAAATGTCAAAAAGATATTTACTTTTATTAAAAATTGTTTGGTTGAGTTTGTTTACCAGGGACATGTTGTTGAGATTAAATTTCTGAAGATTATCATTTGCTTTAATGACTTGAAAAAAGAAATTGAAATCATATTATATAAGCAAAAGCGGCCTTATTTTTAAATATGACTATGATGCTATCAAGACTATAGGAAATACTAAAAAAATACCATTTAAATGAATATTTAATATGATATCCACAAATTATCTTTAATAATATCTTTATCTTAATGTTGAATGATTTTAAAAAATCAAGACAGACAATAATTCTCTGAAAATGATTTTGTTCACTTTTTTGTAATATTTTAAAGAATTATATTGTCTCAGCTTTTATCATAATGATAAATGTAAAGAATTAAGTTTTATAGTTTTGACAAAATTTAATTTAAAAGTCTCTGCAGCTCATGTCAAAATCACCAAGCGCTCACCATTTTTAGAAAAAGGAGTCAAAATATGAAAAAACATTTTAATATTCTAATTATTGCTTACAAAAACCATGTTCATTTATCTCATACTTATCATATCACCATCATAACAGTCACTCTTACCTCCAACGCAGCTTGTTAATAAACATTGACCACTTGCGATCTATTCCTGTGACCGCCATCCTTCCGTCACGAATATCAATAGAAGTTATTTTATGTTGCTACTCTAGATCATCCACAGGTAAAGAGGTATAATTTTGTCCATGCCAAAGTTTAATTGTATTATCATGACTTGTGCTGGCTAAATAAGCTCCTTTCTCCTGATACTTTAAATCAGAAATTAACTTAAGATGGGCTGGAATACGCTTTAGTTAATTTTTGCGGCGTAAATCAAAAATTGAAATTATGTTGGTTTTCCCACCCACTGAGAATTCAAATCCGTTTGGATGAAAATCACTACATAAAATGGAATCATTTTGCTTAATTTAGTATATGCCCTTACCTGTACGCAAATCCCAAACCATTCCAAATCCACTTAAATCACCAGTCAAATAAAGTGACTGGTCTCGATGAAGGCATGATGTGTGGATTTCCTTTTCATGTCCTTTCTGAGTCAACACTTTACTCAGTCTGCGGGTATCCCACAAGCTCCAGTTATGATCATACGAAGAAGTAAGAAAATGATTTCCTGTTTCCATAAATTTAACACTATTGATCCTTTCAGAGTGACCTTATTTCATCACTGACTTCTGTTCTTATAAATCACGTGAAAAACTCCAGATTAATAGTTAACCATTAGTTGAGCCCGTGATTATATTTGGTGCGGAGCCTGGAATTATCCCCACTCGAGGATGTATGTCAACACCGCATATCTTCGATGGAGATTTCATGCAAGATATCGATCTACAGAAATCAAAACTATTTGGATTTATTGTGTCCCATATTTTGCCTTATCCACTAGAACCAACAGTGACATAGACATCTCCTTTGGGAGAGAATACTCCTCGGGTCACTGAATTCGCATCCCCATACTAGGTTGCTACCTTTTCGAAATGTATTTCTTTAGCTAAAGTCAAGTTAAAATTATCTTCCATCTATATACTATCTTTCTTCTCTGCTTATTTTTCCTTGAGGACACGTTCGGCTGCTTTTTTTATTGATTGGAGAGCAATTTGAGCTCTAACTTTCTTAATTTAATTCCACTCTTCCTGTTATGCTAAGGAAGATATGTCTATTTTCTAATTTTTAATGTTTTGAGAATCTTGCATATATTATAAGAGAAGATAAACTTTAAATTTTAATCCTTCATATATTTTGTGACTTCATATTAGAATTTAATCAAATTCTATTTTAAGATTATTTAAATTTTATAAGAACTTTATTATTTTGACTACTCTTTATTTTAGGTTATGCAAAATTCAAGAATATATGCGATTCAGTCTATTTTTTTCAATATTTAAAAATTAAAAGAGTCAATAAACAAATATAAATAGCAGATAAATCGATTCATTTTAACTTTAACTATATAATTTTAATCAAGATCATTTTATAGCTCATTTGTCATTTGCTCTTTTTGCTATATTTAATCTAACTATTCTTGAAAGGTTGTATATAATGATTTGACACAACCATACTTGGAGCCAACTAAGCAGACTATTAGTCCGATTCCCACATTTATGAAGATGATGAAGACCCAAGTATACCACGACTACTGAAGTGAGGTGACTTCGATGATATGTCCTGACCCAAAGTATACAGCCAAGCCCGCAATGATTATGGGAACAGATCCAATAATCCCGAACTGCCTTTTGGTTATTTAATTATAGACTTCCTTGATGCTGAGGACTGGGGTAATTTTTTATTTTTTATTTTTTGTTCATATTAACATAAAACATCCCTTTTTTATCTTCTTGCAATCTCATAAGTTATTGCCTTTAAACATGCATCATATTTTAACTTTTTTTTCTCATCTTTTTATGAAACAACATGATATGGAATGCTATTTCTCATCGTTTGTAAATCTAATTACGATGATCTGCTCAAGAAGGAAGGGTCATTTTCAAATGATGTGAGAGCGCCTTCTGCCCATTGAACTACATTTTTGACCATAAGCTAATAAGCAACTTATAGAAATAATTATATTATATGACAAGAAAGAGTATATCTCATGATCCAATGGAACCAGGATTATCAGAATACTATAATTTAAATATTTTGTCTTTTATAATATTCATAATGGATTTGATATTAATGTGTGAACCTTAATTATATTTTTATTCATCACAAGATACATTTTCTTCTTATGAAATAGCGAGGTACGGCTCGATTTTGATGCTGGTAGCAATTTATTGATTGACCAGTGGGTGTAATCGTGCGACTCCTGATGCCTCAATAGGCGCAATGAATAGCAGTTGGCAAATAATTGGCTACTTTATGATTTAAATGAAAATAATTGATAGTATTCCTTCTTTAGTAGTTATTGCTCAGATTTGATTTGATTTGATCTCTTTCTTTTTAAATCTGTAAAATGTTTATTATGATTCTGAGCTAATTCATCTTTAAAGCTATTTTCATTTTCACTACTGCTACTGTTCAAATCATAGAGTTTATAAACTATTTTTTAATTGAAAAATTAAACAAGAGTTTAAGTATATTAATTTTATCAGTTTAATTGCTGGGATATATTGGATAAATGTTATAAGTATTTTTTTTCTTGTATTATTCATCAAATAATTTGTTTTATTATTATAATATTGTAGTGCTGATAAAATCCAATATTTTTTCAGCCAATAGAATAAAATCAACAAGGGATCTAATTTTATTTTAAATAAATAACAGATTCAAAGTACTGAATATTTCCTTTCTATAGATAGAACTGTGATAATCAAAATTTTCCATTAGAAGAAATCTAAATGTAAAAATTAGTGGCAAGTAAAGGGGCCAACTACAAGTATTCTCAGATATTCGGCTACAAAGGTCCAGGAGAGCGGATTGTTGATGAGGATATCATTACTAAAATTAAATTTGATCCAACTGGCAATTTTGTTGCTCTTGGAGATAAGGCCGGACGCATCATAGTCTTCAATAATCAAAACAGTGGCAAGAAAAAGGAAGAATCCTACTAATACTTTACGGAATTTCAATCCCATACGCGAGAGTTCGACCCCCTCAAGAGTATGGAAGTGGGAGAAGATATTGTTGATATTCATTGGTTACAACCGCAGGGTAAGTACCTAAAGCTTATCACTACCAACTCCCGCAATATGAAGATATGGAAAATGTTCTAAAAAACAGAGAAGAAAGTGGTCAAATCATCAGGTAAGGAACTCAATATGCCCAAACTTCAAACAACAGATACTAGCTACTCTGCTGAGTTGCAGAAAAGCTTCCCAAGTAAACACCTATCTCTTATCAACTCAACTTCGGCTTCCCGGAATGAGTAATACTTATTAACTTCAGATTAAGTTCAGGTATTCCTTTGGAGTTTGGAAGATACATCCAAACCCTTTATGGTAATCGATATATTAGGGAAACAAAACATTGAAGATGTGAAGGAAACAATTACTTGTAGCAAAATGCATCCTATTTCTGATTCCCTTTTTGTTTTTGGAACTAATAAAGGTTCATTGAAACTAGGGGATTTGAGACAGTCTTCCAAAGTCGATAACTCAGCTTTAAATTTTAAGGTAGAGACGACTCAGCAAAAAAATTACATTTATGAGATGATTTCCAGTTATTCATCAGCTGACTTTCTGAAAGGCGGCAAATATCTGGTATCTCGTGATTTTCTGACTGTCAAAATATGGGACGTTTGCAACACCAAAAAGCCAGTGAATACAATACCAGTGCAGTAATCTCTCAAGAGCAAACTCTGTGATATGGTTGAAAACGAGTGCATATTCGATAAATTTAGCCTTGGCGCCTCTCCTGATAGCAACACCATTAGTACAGGAAACTATAATAACTGTTTCCATCTTATTGATGTTGATGGAGCTAACACGCAATATGAATTGAGCTACAAGAAGGCAACAGTTTCCAAGTCCATTGTTCCTGGAAAGGGAGCAGCACTTAGTAAAATGGATTATGAGAGAAAGACAATAGCAGTCGACTTCCACCCAAAAAAGAATATGGTCGCAGTAGGTTCTTTGAACTGCTTTTTTATGTACTCTATGTGAGTTACTAAAAGAAGATTCCCTATAAATATGATTAGTATATATGAAAAATTATTATCATTGATGAACTTCAAACTTTTGCCAATAGAATATATAAGTTGAAATCATAATTGAACCTCATTTTTGCCAATCAAAATAAGGGAAGAAAGACATTTATAATTATATTTTAGTCGTATTCCTCATTGAAAGTGAGAGTGAACCATAAATATAAATGGCTTTGATTCTAAATTGAATTGCGATTAATTACGTATACTCCTTTTTATTAAGCTGTACTATTAATTATAAATAATCAGCACTTGGATATGTCCGCCCAACAAGTAAATGGATACAGCAAAGCTGATATTTCCTTTCTTTATGGTTATAAAAAACATCGGACAACTTATCGCGAAATAATGCTCTTTCACGTCCTAGAGATGGTTCTTTTTATAATCTTTATTCTCATAGACAGCACCATTCTTACTACTGGCAGTAGAATCATCGTCGCGTAAGCTATAGCATTGGCAGTATCAGGCATTAGTCTTATCATTACAATATATCAATACTACACCTCTTTCATGAAGTATGGATCTGAGGGTTACAGCCAATTTGCTCGAGACCTCGCCCATATTACCGAATAACCAATTGTTTCTTTTGGCTCAATCTAAAGTTGCACGAGCTAAACAATTTTTCATGCAGCTAGTGGTATTTTCTTGCAGGGATTAGATTAAAAAACCATTGATGTGTATGGAAATGTGGCTCGGCAGTAAGTGGAAGAGGAGATGGCGCGTAGATTTCCACAATTAAACTCATGGGGAAATATATAATTACTAATCTCTCTATCAAGTATGCTGATAGTAATAATTTTGATGGCAAAGAGCGACAGTATGAATCCTGCATAGATTGCAGTTCTTTGTGTTTATTTGGTCTTTGAAGCCTTTCTTAAGCTTAAATTTCTAATTTTACTCATCTTAGTGGTTTTATCTCCATTATTCTGTATTGTGGTAATCTTTTATGCTTGCTGTTGTGCTCCTCGACGAAATCAAGAAGGAGGCACATTAGATGTACCAGTAACTTAGGCGAATTTAGACCATATAGTCAAGTGTAATGGCGAATGTGCTATCTGTATGCAAGATGTCAAGCTTAAAGAAACTATCTATCAGCTTCCTTGCTCAGATAAGCATATCTTCCACTCAGGATGTCTGGACAAATGGATGCGTGTTAAAGGAAACTGTCCAGTTTGTCGGGCCAATCTTCCGATGAAAGATGGCATAGGCGGTGAAAATCAAGGCGGAGGTGTTATTTCCTTGGCCATGTGATTTTGATGAATGTTTATTCTAATA
>Ga0302188_10001596_pt1 | contig 17620 bp, 15 predicted proteins | sample II_Bog_E2_1_FD_198783 | JGI IMG/M metagenome (GOLD analysis project Ga0302188, IMG submission 198783) | Peat permafrost microbial communities from Stordalen Mire near Abisko, Sweden - II_Bog_E2_1 | ecosystem: Environmental > Terrestrial > Soil > Wetlands > Peat | place: Sweden: Abisko...
TTGTAATCGCTGGTCTTGCATTACTGGTAGCATGCTGGATAAGATTTAGAGACTATACTCCTTTGGACAAGAACTTGTAACCACCCGAATCTTAATACGAAATTCCCGAGGCTAAAGATTTATGATCATGGCTTAGTTATGATAATTCTTAAATGATTATGATGTTTGATTTGTGGGTTGAATCATTCATGTTCAGTCATAGCGAGAGTATCGGGATGAGTTATTATTGTCTTTTTTGTGTTTATTTTGGGAATGTCTTCTCCTGTAATCCTCATTGCTGTCTCTTGAATAAGAGTCTGATGATTCATAATGACGTCTTTTCTTTTTGTCCCTAGATCGGGTTACAGATCTTCTTCTTTATTTTCGACCATTGCGACTTTATGATGAATTGTCACTTCTACTGTAGCTGTTTCGCTTGTGTTCATATCTTTTTTTCGATTAGCCAGGGCAGTCGCGAGATCTATGAGATGAACTTCCGCAAGTATAGCATTAGTTTGAAGAGTAGTTTCTTTTTTAGTCAGAATGTTCAAGCCGACCACTACCTTGATATGGCTATCTTCTTCTTTCTTTTTATTTATTCCTGCTATCACTTTTATCTCTTCTTTTTTCTTTTTATTTATTTCTGCTGTCACTTTTATCTCTTCTTCTGTCTTTATGTTTTTAAGGGCTTGGATTATGCTTACGATGCCTGGAGTTTTTTTATTCACTACTCTTTGATCTTGAGCGACGGGGTTTTTCATATCCTCGAGATGGTGCTTCCCTTCCTGTATTTTTTGGTTTTTCACTGTTAAATATTGGCATATTATAAGTTTTTAACTTTTCTTAAGGATTATTTTTCTGTAATTAAATTTTAAGTTTTCGTCCTTCCATTTCCTGCCCATTTAATTCCAAAACTTTGGAGACAGCATCACTTTCTTTAAGTTAAACAAAAGCGAAGGAATAACATTGATTTACGCTTTTTCTGCACTGTAAATTGAGAATGGTTCCAAATTTTTCAATCATATCCCTCAATTTTTGTTCCAAGTTAGATATTTTCGGATTCAAGTTGGTGATGAAAATCTTGTTTTTAGGTGTTACTTTGGTGGAAAGAGAAGGAGATTTTTATTTTTTATCGTAATGACTGCTACTACTGCTGCTCATTTATGTTATGCATACAATATACTTTCCACTCGATATTTATATTGTAGTACTTATAAAAATATACTTCACTTAGGAACAACTTCACTGACTAAAATTATATCAGAACATTATATTTACATCATCGTACTATTTCTATTTTACATATTTTTTGTAATTTATCACTGATATATAATTTACTTGAATTATGTTCGAATTATCTTTGAAATTGCTGAAAATATTTGGTTTGATTGTGGCAAGTGAAGAAATCGAAAAATTTGTTTTTATTTTTATCCATAAATTAGGTCATTTAATTGATAAACCAATATATTATTAATAAAATTTATTGGAATATGGAAAAACTGTTGGCAAGCAGACGTCAAAAGGAAGATGTAGCTTAGAAATTAAGCAATCTTTCACCGTAAAAATATGGGAAGGGAGCTTACTGTGCATTGACTTTTACTCCTAGCAAACTAGCTGATAATGTTATATACAGATAGGCATCCAATCTCAAGAGAATATAGGAAGAAACCAGCAAAGGAAGGGAATATGAAGCTCAAAATCAAGTTTTAAGTGACCAGGTTTCCTATTTAAAAAAGGAAAGAGACGGCATTTCTGAATCTCTCAATCAAATCATAGACATGTACAAGAAAATTATCTCTGAAATGGAGACCAAAAACTAAGCCCGACTTCGAGACATCCAAAAAAAGTTCAATGATTAAATTCAAAGGAATATCAGAGATAAAGAAGAGGAAGCAAAATTTTTCCAATCTGAAAAGGAAATTTATGAAGAAAGAATCTCTGAGCTTTAAAGTTAAGTGCAGAATTTAAAGGAAGAGCTGATTGATACAAATAACAACAAGAGTGATTGTGAAAATATACTGGATAAAGTTAAAATAGAGCATAAGCACTTACAATAAAAGTTAGCGGAGACTGAAAAGATGGCTGATGCTAATGATAAAGGACGTCAACAGGAATATGACAATTTGAAAAAAGAGTTTTTGATGGCTGAAGTTAACTGGAAAAATACCTTTAATTAAGAGAGTCATAGAAAGGAAAAGGAGAAGGAAAGTCTAGAGAGAACTCATCGGGCTGAACTATAAAAAGTATAATCTCAAAGGAATAATGAAAATTTGTTAAAAAATCAGGAAATTAATGAACTTTCTCAAGCTTTTACCACTTAAACCAAGAAACTCAATGAAATTATTTCGACTAAAGAGAAAGTGATTGAGAACCTGTCTCTCTAAAACAACAAGGAGAAAACCAGAATTTTGAACCTTACAAGGGACTACTAAACAGAGATAAATCACCTCACCCATGAAAAAAATAGACTTTTCGACGAATTGGACCATCTGGGAAAGGAGAATGAAATCCTTGCCAAGGATAAGGCTCTTTTGACAGGAGATTTATAAAGTTAAAATGCTAATTTGAGGGAATTATTGATGGAAAGTTCAGTCGAGTTGTAGAAATGCAAAAACGAGTTTATCAGTCTCGCAAGGGAAAATACTCAGTTATTAGTCCGACTGAAGGGAGCATAAGACGAAGGGAGAACATGGAGAGACAGCTACTATCTGAATCGGACCAGATCATGATATCATTCTTTAACATATAATTGGCAATTAGAGTCACTTATCATTCAGAAGATAGATCATATCATTATATCAGAACAGTCATCAGAGAACTAGCTCTTATTCATCTATCTTTATTCTTTCTTTTTGCCTATTTTAACTTCCTTTGAGGTTGGTATTTTCTTTTTTGCAAGCTTACTTTCCTTTTTATTTCGATTGAGGTTGTCCCTGCTTTTATTATAGACCTTCATAGCCTCGTAGTATTTTAGTTTTTATAAATTAAATTTGTCGTGATAAGGTTTCTTTTCTTATTAGGAGAGTTATTTCCAACATTGAGACGCGATTTTACTCAGTTAACTAATGCTGGATTCAGGGTATTACTTCTATATCTTTTAGCGATGATCTTGGAAAAAAAGAATATAACTTGAAGGAGGAGGATGAGGAGGCGCTACATTGCATATAGAAACACTTGCCTCACATAAGGACTATTTTTTTATAAAATTTGTTTCAATTTATGGGTGCTTTGGCATCAATTATTTTTATTTTGTTTTTTATAATAAATTTGAGAGACAGTGTTTTGCCTATTCAAGGTTTTGGTTTGGCGGTGAAACTGTACTTTGATTCTAATAAAGTTGATGATCAATCTATGCCCTTTTCGTCTTCATGGAGTTGATATAAATAAAGTTAATCTCTGAGAACATTTGTGCCATTTTACTAAAGATAGTGGTTAACTAAATATTAATGAATGTACAAAGAGAACTCCATCAGTGGGGATATCTTCAGGCATGTTCAAATAATAATTGGCAATATTTTTTAAGTTGTTTTACATGCATCAATTGATAGAAATGATCATATTACAATTAATTTACTCAAGATATTCTTTTATATTTGAATAGTCTAAAAAGGATTGCTTTGACAATTCTGTTCAAATTTTATTGGGGTATAAAAATTATTTCTAACATTTATAAATACAGTTTTTAATCGATAATTTAGACGATAATTGATGTCAAAATCGCAGCATAAATTAAACAATAAACAAGACGTGTTTAGCTATGATGCCTTGCAAGACAAATTCGCCTCTTATTACTTCAGCGGATACGGGGTCAAGAAACATCTCAAAAAATTAAGAAAAGTCATTTGCTTATGATTTAGATCATCCAGTTGCAGCCTCGTCAGAAGGGACTTCGAGAATATGAGGAAAAATTAGATCAAAAACTAGCTGATTTAGAGAAATAGGAGCCCAATAACAATCAAGTACAACCCTATCAGCAAACATTAAAATTATCCTCTCTTCAAAAATTTAAGAATTTTTAGAATTCTTTCAATGCTCAAAAATGCAAAACGTTAAAGGCTGACGAACTAAAGGTTAATAAAAAGCAAGGCAATTCTTTAAGCAATTTTCCATCTATATCAAAGACTATATCACCAAAAATATAAGGCGAACGAATATCAGAATTAGAGAAATCCCTTTAAATTAAGTAAGAAAAGACATTTTCTATTAAAAAAAGCATGAGCTACGCAGACAAGGCAAATGTTGTAATCACAAAAAATCCTCAAAAGGTCAATCGAGATCGCATCAATAAATCTTTAGAAACAAAAAAGATCGAGTTTCAGTCAAAGCAAAATGTTGGTATTGGCAATATTAAAGAGTTGAAGCACGAATAATTTATATCTTTCCTGAAGATGCATAGAGAGAGTGCTGAGAATATAAAGAAGACAATTCGGCAATAGAAGGTAAAGAAATAGATTCGAGAATAAATCTTATAATACTCTAATGATTGATTTAATGTTTAAATTATCAATTATTTTGTCGTTCCATTTACAACTGTCATTTATCGGGAAAATTCATATTTATTAGTATTAATATTTCATGGATTATTATTGGGTACAATCAATTGCTAATACATCTTTTCATAAATAAGGATTGACAATCTGCAGTTTTATGATTGGTTCGAGATTATTTATTGAATCAATATACGTAAGAGGGGTCAGAGTTTGCCTTTTTGAAGCCACCTTTTCCACACTCGAACAGCTATTGTCTCAGACTGATGCAGTTTTCAGGCTTGCCGGGGTTCTTTTAAATACAGTCGATGAAGTTATTGTATTCAGGCGGACACTCCTTTTTGACAATAAGCATGCGAGGTGCATGATTATCCTCGCGGGGGAATCTAATATACTTTTGAATGTACTCAATACCCTTGTTCTGCAAAAGGGTGCTTCGCTTTCTGGCAGTCGAAAACATATATGATCTGCTCTCCATTATCACCAAATAAATATAATAACAAAAATAGACTCACATATATGCAATACTCATCTCGAATATCACCATTCAGAATTATTCAAATTAATTGACGACTTCGACAGTTCTCAAATTCCTGTGTAAGACTCTCGAAACTGAGATAATCGCATATTGGTGAGTGTTTACTTTCGCTTTCAATGGTCATCTTACTTGCAACAATTCCGTATCTCAATGCAGTATCGATGGATTATCCTTTCAGTAGCATGGAACACATGACTCCCGTCAGGGTATCACCTGCTCCTGTAGTTTTTTCCACTCGACTGCTCCTTATAGATTTAAAATTCTGAACTTGTCCAGTTCGATGAATAACTTTCAAATCTTCAGCTCCGTTAGTAATGATAGTGTTGACTGATGTGAGTGCATGATTTTTGGATTTGCAACCGACATTATTTCCGAGCCATTGATACTGATTATCTTATTTAATATCCACTGATTTTTCCCTCAAAGTTTTAATCACTAATTATCGTTACTTTTCATTCATTTTTAATAAGGAAATGTACTCGTATGCGTTATCTGTTGCCACTTTCATTGCCTTGCGACCCTTGCATTAATACACAACAAAGTAGCCCTGACTTTATAGATACTGCAATAATTTTAGCAATTGCTTTTACGAATCTACCAAATTAGCGTCTAATACAACTATGTCATTCCTATTGTGTCCACGCTGTTCCTCTGCTTTAAAGTATGCTTGATAAATCTTGTCGAAGGTGAGATTATCATTAACATCCATATCCGATATACCTATAATGGCGTCATGATTGTCATCTAGCACACCCAAATAGGTAGGCGCATTGCAGAAAGGATCATTAATCTAATGAAGTTGAATTCCATGAGCAAGAATGCTGCGTCTAAGGTCAGAGGAAGTATTATCACCACCGAGAGCAGTTACTAGCACAGTTTAAGTTCCAAGACGTTTGGCTACTTCTGCAATATTGCGACCTACTCCGCCATAAGTTGTTCGCCATACTCCTTTACAACTTTGATACAATTACAGCTTGCCATCTGTTACACTTACCTCAAAATCAACTGCTGAGCCACCCACTATGATGAGTTTATTATTCCTCTTTGTTGTTGAATTACAGATTGGTCTACTTTAAGCCTTTGGGGTGAACATGGGAAATGATCCACCTTGAGAGTGATTTATTGCCCTGTTTTCTTTGTTTTTAAGCTCCACTGCTAGTTGAGCACCAACTGCAGCATTACGCTTGATTAAATTTATATTTGACTTTACACTAGCTCCTCCAGTGAGAGTATGCACTCTCTTCAATAGAAAAGGTGTTGTAGCTGCCCCCTTAATACCTTGTTAATGAGCTTAATGTAATGCCTGTTTAATTGCGTCTTCAATAATTTTTCCATCCCCTGTATCCTAATTTGGCACAGCTACAAGAATTCCATTTTGAAGATTTAGTTTCTTTCTGACATTTAACAGCTCTGCAATATCAGAAATATTGTCCATGGAAAGAGGAGATTCGACTCCAGATGAGGGAGTGAAGAAAGCAGGAAAAAATTTACTGCCGTAGGTGATTACTGGTACTCCTTAAGTCTAAAGGTATTCAATAGTCCTGGGAATATCCAGAATATTTTTAACTCCTGCAGATACCACCGTAACAGGCGTTCGCCCTAATTATCTTAAGTCAGCACTCACATCCATTGTTTCTTCAAATCCTCGGTGGACTCCCCCGATTCCTCCAGTGACGAACACATCAATGCCTGCCATTGCGCTGCAGATCATAGTACCAGAAACAGTAGTTGCACCCCATTATTTTTTTGCTATAACATATGGTAAGTCCCGACGGCTCACCTTCCTTGCTCGACTACCATTTTTTGCAAACTATTCAATGCATTATTATGTGAGACCTATGTGAATTAATCCATCAATAATAGCAACTGTAGCTGGGGTAGCACCATGCTTGCGAACGATTGCTTCCACTTCAAGAGCACAATCGCGATTGCTAGGATATGGCATGCCATGAGAAATGATAGTGGACTACAGAGCCACAACTGGAAGCTGCGCGTTAAAAGCCTTGAGTACAAGCGGGGATATTTTTAAAAATTCCTTGAAGATTGGCATGTTTAAATTTTTTAAATGTATGATATGTAAAAATAAAATAGATCAATCATTTATCAATTATTAACAATTTACCTAATTTCTCATTCCGCTTAATTGCAGCCCTAAAATGTTTTTGCGCAACATAACTCATCAATATTTATAATTAAAAATAATTCTTATTATATTGTGCCGTTTTATATTAAAGTGACCTTATGTATGATTTATAATCATAATTGCATGCTGACACGCATCCTCTTGGCACTTATGTCCCTACTCATTTTGGGAAACTGCTACAGCAATGCTTTGGCTTTGCATCTGGGCTATTATTCCTCCATCGCCTACTAGAACGCAGCCAGTATAAATGCTTGGAACTGTGCCAAATGTTCAAAATACCCTCTAACTAACGTGAGGGTTTTTAGTAACTCAGTGGGAGACATTCAGGGATTCACTGGCTACTCCTCTTCGTTAAATGCAATTGTGCTTTCTTTCCGTGGATCTAGCAATCTTCAAAATTGGATCATCAACTTGTCCACTAACATGGTTGCATATTCTCGATGCACCTCCTGTAAAGTTCACAATGGCTTCAATACTGGCTTTAATCTCGTGAAAAGCGTGGTTAATTCCCAGATTCAAGCACTACGAGCTTTGTATAGAAATGTTCCTATCTATATTACCGGACATAGTTTGGGAGGTGCTCTTGGAGTGCTGGCAGCCCCTGATGTCAAGGAATCATTCGGTAATTTGGCAGGACTGTATACCTTTGGACAGCCAAGGGTTGGAAACTCAGAATTTGCTAAATATTTAGACACAGTGGTGGGCGGAATCCGAGTTGTTCATAACGGTGACTTAGTTCCCCATATTCCTCCTTCTGCTCTTGCCTTCGTGCATTCAAGCACTTAAATTTGGTATGATGAACCAATGCAAAATTACAAGACTTGCCAAGGAGATTCATCTGGGTGTAGCAATTCTCTACCAGCCACTTCCCTGAACACCAATGACCACAGCATGGACCTTTACCTTAAACTTAAAGTGGGAAATATTTTCAGCTAAGCAATGGTGATAATTAGCAATCTATTGACTGACTTTGTTAGAGGAGAGAAGCTGAGCAGACATACGCAGTGATTTATAGCTTTATTGATCAATGTATAAGTCATAAATTCAAAGACAATAGTTATAACCTCCGACTTTGGAGCTAACCATTAATTAGAAGCAGTTAGATATTTTGGAAGTTTTTAAGGATCATGCTGAAGATATTTAAAATATCATATTGCTCTCAAACGACGGTTGCAGCCTCCATGAGATGAAATCTATCCTTTATTCAGTGGAAAACAAAAGATAAGAAGTATAAAATTAGTGCAGTCATAAGCAAGAGGATTTATCTTCACAAGTCAATGTTACTTCTCCTCTTGTGAAACAACCAGAGCCATATCGCTTTATCCATCAATTACTGGTCAACAACTCATACTATACTCACTTTTTTGCTTCCTCCTTCCAGCAATAGTTTCGGAGATTATAAAAAACATATGATGTTCAATTTGTGGTTTCCTTTGGGGAATGTTCAGTAAAATCATGTAAAAAGCTTTCTCCCTTTTTCAAAAAATAATTTGCTGAGTTGCAGATGCAATTTAGATGTTTTATTTCAAAATCCACTGAGATTCTAAAGAAACTTAAATATTCGAACTTATTGGAAGAAAAACTTCGGGAGATGAAGATATTTTTTAGTATCATTATTCACAACTGCAAGGAAAGCATAGTATTTTATAATAAATGTAAAATAGACGAACTTGCAATGGCCAATATCATTGAGGAAATCTGTCAAGGGCACATGGCTGTTGTAAGCTTCGAAGATTCCCACGATGAAGGCCATTCACATTGGAATCCACTCAATCTCATTCCTGCTGTATTGAAACGAGAGATCGAAATAATTGAGACAGTATATCGTGCCAGTATAGAATTTAATAGCAAAACAGAAGTTTTCCTAATTCATTCTCAGCATTAATGCTTCTCGAGATAAACTGGTATTCTCTTTAGGGATGCCTTAAACTCTCTACTTATTTTTACTATTGAGGGAATTGATAATAGCAAAGCTTCAGTATTGGCTCATGAAAGATAAAATGTAAATCTTAATTGGTTAAAAATGATGGTTAAAGATTCAAATCTATGCATTGCGATTAATACTGTTGGCGTGGATTCTGAGAAGATTAGCAAAGTCAAATGTATACTCGAGGGCATTATGAATTCCAAAAGTAAAGTAAATTGTCTCAGAGCTCATTATAGTAAAACAAAATTAAAGAATCAGTTTAAAAATCAATTAGTTAGCTTAGCTAATAAGTATAAGCTATATATTAAATAAAAGATTCTCTTAAAGAATAAGGATAACAACTGCAGCAATCTGTCAATTTGTTCAAATTCTGAAGCGAAAAGCCAGGCTCTTAGATTAATTATTTAAGCTTTGATGACTTACATCCAACAATATCATACTTCAAAGGCCTTGAGCCTACTGTATCCTGAAGATACTTTAACGAATACTAATAAGCTTTATGAATAGGACAAGAAACACGAGGTAAGATTGGAAATATCTTTACTATGATCTCAGTGATTTACAATTATTAAAAAAGAATATTTCTATTAATTTATTAATCTTATCATCTTTTGCTATTCTGTTTTCGAAAGATTTGGCATAGCATATCGATATAAAAATGTTATTACAAATTATAGTGCATCGAGGCTAATAATTAATTGATATTGTTTTATCTTTTATCATTTTATTGCCTGTTAATAATAAAATGGGGTGTGGAGGTTCAGCTATTGATACAACCAAGGAAGTGAAAAAGAGGTAGACTGTGTTCGGAGTTTTATAAGTCAAAATACTGGAAGCTCATATCGAGCATGAAACAACGTCTATTTCAAAGATGGATCCCTATGTAAATATGAAATTTTCTAACCAGAAGTTTTCAGGAGAGGTTATTAAAAAAGGAGGAAAGGATCCAAAGTTTAAAGATAACTTTAAATTTATAGTCAACAGCTACTATAAATTCTATGGAAGATGTTTGGAAATAGAGCTCATGGATAGTAACATTGGATCTGATAGCAACATCGGATATGGTATCATTGATTTAGATCCTTATCTCAATGCCCTTCAACCAAAATCCTCAGAAATCAATGGATAACTCAGTAAAGCCAAGCCGCAGTCGACTAATTTAAGGTGTTTCTTAAATTATGAACGCCAGCAAGCAGCAATTATTCTCCTTTAAGCGGCTTTCATCCCATAAAAAACTTAAATCCTCAATTTTAAATTTGAGACAGCAGATTTTAAACGAAGTACTAGGACCTTTGGAGATATGGAATGTTATGTTCGCATTACAATTGGAGAGTAGATTCTTGAAACCAAGAAGAGCAAAGATACCAAGACTGATAAACCTGTGTGGAAAGACCAACATTTAAGTTTTACTGTTCCCACTTCATGCGATACTGTGCTTATCGAAGTCATGGATGAATAGGAACTGATCGGAAGCGTTAAAATGCAAAAACTAGATTTTAATAAGACAGATGAATAAATGCAATTTAAGTAAGAAATTAAATTTAAAAATTAGGGTGCTGGTACATTGCATTTCAGTAGCAAATTAAAATCTAGTGATTTCAAATAACTAAATAATGATTATAAAAAGAAGTTGCCTGAGGCTTAAAAAAAAGAGGAAAAGAAAGAATAAAAAAAGGAATAAAAAAAGGAATAAAAAAAGGAGTAAAAGAAAGAATAAAAAAAGGAAGAGGAGAAAAAATAATAGAAAAAGGAAGAAAAAAAAGAATAACCCAAAGAAAAGCCTAAAGAATAAAAAAAATAAGAGAAGTGATTCATTCCCATATTTTGAAATTATCTTTTTGAAAAACTAGGACTGTTTTATCTGAAATAAATATTTTATCGATTTAGTAATGCTGCAAAACATTGTTATTTGAAGATAACTTTGCAAATTTGTGCAAATTATACATAGGGACAAAAGAGATTAATCTGATTCATTGAATTATAAGTTTTTGCCATGCTAAACTTTGGCAATTCTTTGATTATAAGATTTACAGTGAAGAGACTAATCATTTATCTATGTTGAAAAATAAACAGGAATTTATCATAAAATATCTTTTATCATCTTTGCTTTTTCTTAATAATTTTTTTAGTGGGAATTTGCGGCTATTATTTTGGTAAACTCTTAGAATTCTTCTCTATTGAATGGGCACGCTGACTTTGAGGCTTTTCTTCTTTTTTTACCTTCTTCCAGGAATCTTAAAGTTTGACCATGGCCTTCTTGTTTTCTTTGTGATTGTTATTATGGTTGTCATCAGTATCCTTCCAATGTGTGTAGGCCAAAAAGGTTGAATAATAAGAGTCCACCTCTTTTCTTTGCTATCTAAGCTTCTACAAAATTTCCATTGGTACTGTTGAATTAGGAATATAATAAACTAGTTTAATCGTTTAACTTTGATTATAATAATTTATGAAAGGCCACTAACAGAAACTGTCAGAACTTTATTGTAAGTCGGACGCTCTCTTTCTTTAACTGTCCGCCTATTTTAAAAAACTCATGCATGATCATCATAAAAGTCGGGATTTAACTATCGAAGAGAGGAAAATTCTGAAAGTATTTAACTTCGTTCATTGGTAAGACTTTATGAAATGGGTCGACGAAAAACTAGAAGAGGGTGGGTAGTTGAATTAAGATAAATAGGAAGATAAATCTCCGCTGCCTTAAATAGTATAAGAAGAAGCTGATTTAGAAGAGTCCATTTCATCGGAACCCAATAATTTGAGAATGGTAAAATGCGAGTGGTTGGCTATCTAAAATGCTAAGATGCGTAAATCTAACATCATCTTATCAGATAAAATTGAGCGTTTAAAGCGATAGCTTGACTATAATGAAAGATCAAAACAATCTTGATATTATAAAGTGTAAATGCATTAAATTATGGCCATTATCCAGTATTAATACGGCATCTAATAGTTGCAAGATGTATTGTCCTTTGTAGACAGTGATTCTTGTTGAATAATTTATACTTCATGTCCAAATTATATTATATTTTATTCATTATCAGATATTTTCCTAATACTTGCAGTATTTTGATAAATCAAGACTGACTATAATTATTTAGGAAACTTGCCATTCAATATAATAAATCTCTCATGAAGAAAGTAAACAAAAGTGAAGTGACAAAACCAGAAGAAAGAAAAGCTCGACGCACTCTGAAGCGGTGTCATCTGTGTCAAAAAATGTTTGATCTTTAAAAATACGTATGAATATCACATAATTAGGGTGATCATTTTAGTGTTTGCTATGCCTTAATCAATTAAAAAAATGAAGAAAGCAAAACAAAAAGTACAATGAAAAATCCTCGGCTTGTTCGCAAATAAATTCGGGCATCTGTTACTAAAACAAATACTCTAAAAATTAATAATTTGGAGTCTGATAATAGATTTAGAATTAAGCAAGTGTCGGGTACAAATCAATTCTTAAAGAAAAAGTAACTTGGAGATGACAGAAAAAAGCTGTAAAATAAAAGATAAATTTAAATTGATAAAAAAAGTTAAAACAAAAGATAATAGCAGTTTCAAAGATTATAAACAAGTAAAAAGGAAGGGGTTTCTCGTAAAATATAAAAACAAAAAAATTAAGCATCACAGCCCAATAATTCTGAAGTCAGTATCAAAGATTTATCAAACAATCCAGAAGATTCGCATTAGAAAGAATAAAATAATCAGATGAATGGTATTTATATGAACTAAAGTGAATTTATTAGAAATACAGATTAAAGGAAAAGATAAGAATCGGAAATAGAAGGCTAGCCTTTCCAATAAACAATATTATAGTCGTAAAGAGATAGTCGTTAGGGCTTCTATCCAGAAAGATAATAGACTCTGTTTTCAGCGACAAATGAAGTGCTTGGAATTCCAGTCTCAGAATAATATAATATTCAAGATTTAATTCGAAGCACAAGCTAAATCATCAGATTTGTAAACGATATGAACATTCGAGGTGAAGACGAAACTCTTAATATTATGGTTGCTCAATTGGAACAACTGAACTAAATAGCTGAACAAATTACTACATTGAATTAACTTGGGCGGGCCTTAGCGTAAATAGTTATCTCAATTAGGATACGGATGGTGAATATATTTGCGTCAAGGATACATCAACTACAGACCACCATAATCACTCAGATAGGAATTGCGCTAATGAGAGGATTCAACGAACGAATCGGACCTTAGTTATAAAATTTAATGTATTTATAGCAATATTAAGGTACAGCCACCCTGATCTCAAAACTGGCTTTAGTCAGTCGTAGATTGACCACATATTTTAAGAAAAGATTAGCATGACTTAAAAATAATGTTCTATTTGCTTAGCAGAAATATCAAAATCCGAGATAGTGCTTTAATTGCAGTGCTGTCATATATTTCATCCGGATTGCATTAAACAATGGCTAAGCACCTCCAAAAAATGCCCACTATGTAGAAAAATACAACAACACGAGAAGTGATTTCTCCAAAATATTTACTCATATTAATGATAAATTGATGAATCATATTCAAATATAAGGAGTAAATAAATACAACAATTATGCAAAGGAAATTTCTGAGAGGGACAGGAAAAGAAAATGGAATATCTTTTCAAATTTTGATAATTTTCGGAGAAAAGTAAAATTATGACAAATCAAACTAATCCTTGGAATATATTATAATCAGAGGGACTAGTTTCAATTAAATATTAAAACTTTGAGTCGAATTCGTTTATCATTGTGATTGATAAACTAATATCTTTACATCATAGGTCTTTTATTACTCTAATTTTGAGTTTTCTCGCAATATTTAGTTCCGAGGTTCATAGCTTTTGTATTTTACCTGACAACTAAGTTGAAGATAAGGTGTAATATCAATGGACAATAACAATTTGACCATTTAATTCTCTTATTGACATGCTGATATTCATTCCCATCCAAGGGTAGTATATAATTATTAAATTAAACATTCGTCGCAATTGTTCATGTTGTTTGCAATAATTACCTGTGATGATCTTGGCCAAATTTAATAAATTGTTACAAACTTTATCGTCTTGCATGCATATCCCCTAACTCTGTTGCTATTAAATTAAAAGTGTTTCAACTTTGGCACATATCTGAAATGAAATGATGCCTATTGTCAATATTTATCTTTGTAAGGGCAATTGCGAACTTCTTTACACGAAAGTTTATCAAAAATATTCGGTGATATCACTAAAAAAAGTAATTCGAAAAATATTATGATAGAAATAGATAAAAGTCAGCAAAGAACACGACCATTACCATTCTGTTTAGAATTTGGTTGGTGATAACTTCACTTTTTTGGTTATTTTTTTATTTTTTATTTTTCAGAAGTTTAATGTTGTAAACGACATTCTTTTGAGTTAAGAATCCTGATATGAAGAGTGAAGAATCATTCTCAAGCTTTATTTTTATAAAATTCAATGTTTTGGACTCTGTCTTCACAAATCAAACTTAGTTTATTTATTTGCAAATGATTTTTCAGTTAAAATCTAAATCTCAATTTTTTTATTTTTCGTCTTCAAGGAAACCTATTAAAGTTGGGAGGGTTGGTTTTCCTGAGGAAATGTTTAAATAAAATGAAAAGTTAAAATCGATATTTTTAAAATATAGTTATAGAAAATGTATCTAAGAAAAATCGAACAGATGGATTTCTCAATGAAAGAGGAATTGTGATACTTGCCAAGCGATTTTAAGATGATTAGAAGCGATTATAATAAAATAAATTTTTCAAAGGTCGTTAATGGATAGATCTTCAATAATCTTAAATCGCAGTTAGTCTCAAAGATTTATAATAATAAAAAACGAATGCAATTCTCATCTCCATTCTTCTTGTTGGACTTGTCGCCTCAACCACTACCACCTACACCCTCTCTTTTGATTACACATGCGGTAATGTCGTTAATACTGGTGATTTTAGCACCTGCTTGGGCGATGTCATATGGAACAACAATGTTGCTTTCTCAGTTGTGCCTACAGACTACAAAGTTCATACTGCTACTGTTGTAGTAACGGCAGTTGTTGGGCAAAATGTTCTCCAATTCGAAGGAGCCGGTCTTCTTAGTGGTTATGGTTTAACAATCTCCAATGTCGCCCTCGTCAAAGTGGGAGATCTTACTAAAACCAGCGTCTTGGTCAATGGAAACTTTTACTGCCTAATGCAGGTACTACAGTTCCAGTGCATGTAAATAGCATCCTGGAATGGACAAAGGCACCTGGTGGTCCGGTGAGTAATGGTATCATTGAAATCGGAGCAGGAAAAATTTACAATTCTGCGTGGGGAGCCTCAGTACAAGTTATAAATCTTTGTAATCTTTATTTTTATGAAATTACTCAAGTGGTGACCTTTGACAGCACTTCAAGGTGATTAGTAACCCGGTTGCTCCCAACTGCACCCCCAAACTCCCTCTTTCCACTAACTTACTATACTCTTTCATTTGAATGGGCAGCTACAAGTAGTATTAATGGTTATGCTGCGCCCAATTTTTTCACCTCTCAAGCCAATGTCCTTTGGAATAATGCCCTTGTTAGAGTTCTTTAGCTAATTGACTTTGCAAAACATACCACTACCATTTCAGTTGCCGCTAGTCCTTGTGGTACAAACACTCTACAATTTGATGCAACCTCGAATTCTGATGGCTTTGGTATAGTAATTAGTAAAGTTATAAATCTCACTTCACCTTCAGGTACATCAGTTACTTTACCAAATACTTGGTCTGCTTTTGCTAATGCAAAAGTTGGCTGTTCTAATTATAACCCTGTAATGCATACTGGTGTCATATGTTTAGTCTTGGATCATCCGTTTGGTTTAACCAACATTTCACTCTAACCATCCCAATTGCATTCGCTGCTTCAAAAGGCTTTGATATTATTGGTCCCCAGACAACGGCTGGTTTTGCATGTTTGAAATCACAAAATTATACTTATTCTATTGTTCGTGCTGATTCAAATACAAATGGAGTTATCGATCCCAATGCAATTGCAACTCTTCAGAATGCCAAAGCTGCTGGTCTTTCAACTAGCATTTACCTGTTCCTTTGCCCTGGTGCTCCTCTTACTCAAGTTTCTACCGTTATTAGCGGTATAAACAAAAGCTTATATAATATTGTTTGGCTTAAAATTGCAACTAGCAGCACTACACAATGTAACTGGTCAAATTACAGTAAGGCTAAAAATTGCCAATTTTTAACAAGTATCCTTCAAGGTACCAACTCATCTGGAATTAAAGCAGGAATATTCACCATCAAAACCATATGGACCGCAAACTGTGGCACTACTTGCAGTTTTGGACAACTTGGCTACGTCTCCCTTTGGTATGCTGATTATCTTGTCTCTGGAAAAGTCGAATCAACCCAATCATTTGCAGATTTTACTGCCTTTGGAGGCTTCGGAGGATGGACACAACCAGACTTAAAGATGATTGTTGGAAATAGTACAGTTACCCTCTGCAATAATCCTAAGTGGACTACCTTCATCAATCTCAACTGGCATTCGTGATCTGCATATCTCATCATTCCATTAATTCATTTTATCCTTTTTGACTATATTGATACGTGCAGTCTTAGTTGCTGGTGAGGATGTATCAGAGAGCATTGATAAAATAATGATGCTGATTTTCAATATTTGAAATTAGAAAAGGATAGTTATTATTATTATTCACGGATCAAAATGAATGGACATCCTTCATCACTCCTTCCGAACAATGATGCCCAATTTCCTTTCTATAAGTATTGTTTACTTCCTTTCATTCGCATTCTTCAATTTTCTCTGCCTTCTAGATTAACGTTCTCAGATAACTGGACTAAATTAAATTATTCCGCCAGAGAAGATTTGCCTTCTTAGCATCATAAAGCATATTCCCTTGAATATCTTGATTCTCAGACTGTTGAACAAGGCCAAACCAGTCATCTATAGGCATCTCGTTAGTCTTGGGTAATTATGGTTTAACTGAGATGCTGGAATAAAGCGTTAATGATGTGAGCCGACTCCTCAAATAAGTAAAAAATATTGGTGTATTGCATGATTAATTAAACAGGTAATATATCAATCAATTTAATTAGAGGATATTATAATGACCAATATATTTAGGCTTAAATAGATAAATTAAAGAAATTTTTAATGGACTCAGTCAAGCGAAAATTGATCTTTTTAAAGTTGCCTTCGCTTCTTTTGGGATTTACTTTTTATCGATTTCCTTATTGAATATTCTCAGCATTAAAAGGTCATATTCTATAAGTTCAGTACCCGCTATTCATTATATTTCCAACTCAGTGGAGTCATTTTTCCTATTAAATGAGTGAATGTTTCTGTTTTTGCCCAAAATCCGAAACTTTATTTTTTATTATGGTCGTTATTAACTTTAAAACATATTCTCCATAAATTCAGTATTTGCTGTTTGTTTTGCTTTGCATCGAGGAAACATTTTAGAAACCTATTTTCATGAGTGTAATCGATACTTTGAGTCTCTGCTTGAAAATCAGAGGTTTGCTTCATTTATTCCATTGCCATTTCGACAGTTAAATT
>Ga0302188_10001599_pt1 | contig 17611 bp, 38 predicted proteins | sample II_Bog_E2_1_FD_198783 | JGI IMG/M metagenome (GOLD analysis project Ga0302188, IMG submission 198783) | Peat permafrost microbial communities from Stordalen Mire near Abisko, Sweden - II_Bog_E2_1 | ecosystem: Environmental > Terrestrial > Soil > Wetlands > Peat | place: Sweden: Abisko...
ATGAGGGGAGCGACCCTTTTTTAAAAAGCCTCCCTCATGAGCGGTCCATTTACACCCAATAACGATATCGTAAGATTCGTCACTAACCATAAAATGGGTATCAGCTGTGCATTTATTCGTACTAAATGGGATCAGTTTCATATTTTAAATAATTTGTCATAATCATATAGATAGAATACTTAATAAATAAAAATAAATCAAGTAGATTTACGGAAAAGATATGATATATTCTTATTAAGGTGCCTTAATCGGCACATAGTCTTATCAATCAGTTTAGTGGCCAAAGCACCCCGTACGACTCGGGGAACGTCGGTTCGAGTCCGGCTTGATGAGCAATTCGGGGAGCCCTTAAAAAAGGCTCCCCGTTTTTATTTAATTGACCGCATCGGATTGCCTCCCCGACGATGACGGTTTCTCATACCGCCTCTTCACATTTAAGTGAGGCTTATAGTGTTTTAGGCTTTTTTAAGGCCCTATGGTCAAACTAATTGTGGCGTAGGATTCGAACCTACATATCTTCTTTTCTGTCCTATTGCAGGTTTCCCCATAGCAATAGGCTCTTACATAAAGTGCTCTACCGTTGTCGCTAACCACAAACTTGGTCGGGATTGTCGTGTTCGCACCGACTTCGGCTTGGCCAATCACCTGCATTACTATTTATGCTAGCACCCGAAAAAAATTACGGTATCGGTCCAGACCGTGGCTGGTGTCAAACGTGTCACAAACCAAACACGTTACCTACAAAATGGTGGAAGCGCGGTGAGTTGAACACCGGTCCTAAGATCTATCCATTATCACTCTACAAGCATATCTTAATTTAAAGTACTAAGCTGACTCACTGATTTAAAGTTTCAGTAAACTGAAGCCGTCACGGTTTTTAATCGTGAGTCCACCACCTTATTTTGAATGAATAAGGAAACATTTTTGATCCTTAATTGTTTCTCGGAGCAGAATCTAAATCTCCCAGTCAGAATTGGATAATAAGGTCACTGACTACCCCAGATACCTCTTATTACTAAGCGGCCATCAATTCATATTCATCATACGAATCTTGACTTACGTCTGCATTTAAGCGTGGTCTTTTTAACGTGTCCTTACCAAACACGGCTTGCATGATAACTTCAGGTACCTCAGTCGAAACCCGTCGCTCCCATAAATAAAGATTACCATACCTTTAAAGACTTTGCAAGAGATTATTTACAAAACTCTCCTAGGCCCACAAAGTACATGTGGCACCTATTTGAACAAAAAGCATAATTGGACTCAAAAGAAAAATCCGCTTCTTTGCCTTCTTTTCCACATTCTGAGCAAGAAACATACCCGTCAAACTCAACATATGCACCAGATCCATTAGATGGGAATTGTTTTGCTGTAGGATCTACAATAGTGCCATCGGGTTTTGTACACCACCAATGAGGCTGTTCTCCCCAGACATGGCAATAATAGTGACCGCGTACCAATGTTAGTGTTGGATCTTGCGCACAAAGCTCTTCTGACATTTCTTTGCACTTACCACGATATTTCAGATAATCCGATTCTTCACTCATACTAAACTTCCCTTAAAATACTTACCCTGTTTGAACTGACGCTTGAGTCTACGCTCACGTCTCTTATCCGGTCTTGCTACCTTACCAGAGTCAAGACACTTCTCTGAGCACCAAATTTCTCCGTAACCGAAAGGAAGTGAGTGATGACCCCAAGCCTTTGAATATTTTGGTCTTTTTCCACAAGCATGACATCGATAATATACTATTGAGTCTCCCATATAATGGGGATCAGTAATTGGAAACCATTCTGCTAGTGGTACTGGATAGATGCTCATTTTACTGGTAATCCCGTCTTAAATAGATCAAAGCAATCTGCTTTTTGGATCTTATTTTGAATATCATTCTCAAAAATCATTGTGTCTTCAACTGAATCTGTCAAGCGTTTTGCTACGCGCAAGCTATGATCGCCCACCTCAACTACTTGGTACACGTAGTCCCCACCAATATAACTTAAACATTCTCCGGCCTTAAAATCCTTGGCTGTAGGGTTCTTAGGTAGGGGATTTTTAGCAGAATCAAGATTCATAAGTACGGCGAATCCAAGTAATGCAATTCCAATACCAATAATAACGCTTTTCTTGCTAGATCTTTTATTCATATTCATGATTTCTCCCAATTAACTATCATTTCTTTCCATTCTCCAGCCAAGTACGGAAACGTTTCCCGCCATCATCGCAAAGACTGTTCATTTCTCCGTAACAAGTGAATTTTTCTGGTGCCTTAACATACTTCTCGCACACATAAACAGAAGCTTGATAGCATCCACTCGAATAACTGGATTCGGCAAGCTTCATGCGCTTGGTACGATCTGGATCTGTAGTTGAACATGAAGCCAGAATTAGGATTAAAATTAAATATCTCATTTGGGTCCCTTTGTTAATCTTGCACGAATTTCTACCGGAACAATTTCTACTACATCGAGTTTTCCGAGAACCTTAATGGGTTCCATATTAACTCTATCAAAATGAACATCTTCTCCATTCCAAAATTCAACTTCTCTTCCATCAAGAAATACTCTCCATTGGCCTCCGGTAATGGTCTTTGGACTTTTCTGAAAAGGCTTGGATAATACCGCTATGGGATATTTAATAAATACTTTAAAAATTGATAAAAAATACTTCACGTTTCTATTTCTCCTCCGGCCAATACTTATGTGAAATAAAATTAGCCTGATCTATTGCGGTAGTAGTTAGGTAAGAGTCTACACCACATTGCATTCCCAATCCGTTTGGTCTTAAGCGCTTTACGTACTCAAGACTTTCCTTAAGTTCCTCTACCATGAAGTTTACTGAACTTAGGAACTCGACATCAATATCTACGGCACCATTCAACGCGACACCAGGCTTATTGGCCAACTGTACGATATCTCGTAATTTTTGATAGGTTGTCATAGAATCCTAAAAATTAATATGGCCCATGAGTCCTGCGCCACCCTGATTAAGGCGGTTTACGACTTCTTTTAAGGCATTTCTAATCATGTCATTTTCCATTTTAAGCATATCCATTTTCTGAACCAGAGCCCATTTTTCCGCATCATTCTCGTCTAGCGTAAGATTCGATAGGGTATATACTCCGCACATTTTTTCAATGACCATATTAAGTTCATTAAATGCGCTAGTCTGTTTATAAAATTCATCGGATTTATTCCAGTTACAATATCCGTTACATGGATATAGACCACTCTTCTTTACGGGCTCATCGTTGCGATAACCAGAATATTCGCCTACCATTTTGTGACCAAAATGAATGGCGCTCCAACCAAATTCATAGCCGTACCTGGGGCGAACACATTTCTCTTGGTATCCGCTATACATCTGATTGCATTGTATGCAAACACTTTTACCATCAGCTTTAGTAATGATAGTTTCTGGAACTTTAAATTTAAAACGTTCTGCATACGCTAACCAATTAAGGTTTGGGTAGGGATAAATATTTAGTGACGAGTCCGGTGCTTCATATAAAACTAATTCAGTAGACATATTAGCTCCCTGCCTGACAAGCCCCATCGTGCTTATTCATTCGAATTTTCATAATATGGGTGTGCGCTGCAGCTGTAGACCTAGCAAAGAAATTAAGTAATTCCTGATACCCATACTCACCGTAAGTATCTAGGTATACTTGAATATCGTAATCTGCAATAGAATCAATCTCACCACATTGGTACGTTCCACAACTATGATCAGAAATACAATCTACTCTAAAAACGCTTTTTCTTTGTGCCATTAGATTTTTCCTTTGCGAACTAATTCATAAACCCTAACAAGCTCTTTCAAATGGGTTATAATAGACAAATCATTGCTATAATTAAGAAGCAGAAGTCTTAGGTTTCCTTCTGGAATTGATAAATGCACTCGCTCTTGAGTTGTAACCATATCGTAATCTTGCCCGTATCCTAAAATATCTTCTTGGGTATCTAACTGTCTCATTTTTTATCCTTTAATCTTTCTAATTGGTAAACGCCACCTTCAGTTTGAAATGTCACTGATTCATTACGGCAATCTAAAATTGCAACAATTGGGCTTGTACGAATGTAGGTTGGTGAATAGAAATCATCTTTTTCTTCGGCGCTATTGTCAACATAGACTGCAGGATCCCCCTGCACTTCAATTAGCCTAAATATGCCTTCAACCGAATTTCCTACCGAGACCATGGATCCTGGGCGAGTGTTTTTGGTTTTGGTTAGTTTAAAATTGCCCTTTGATGGAAAGGAGTTGAAAAAATTAACAATACCATCTTTACTTTGTTTTTTCACGTTTTAGTCTCCTTAAAGAACCGTATCTTGAAAGGCTTGAAGTACGGCCTGACTAAGACGACTGGTTGGAGTATTGTCTTTCTTATCGTTACCAAATGATCGTCCTACAGCTTTTGCTACTTGGAAAGCAGTTACAGGTGCCTTACCAGCCAAACTATAGCCTCCATTCGGACCCTTTGTGGACGCTACGATACCGGCAATTCTCAAATCACGCATTACTTGTTCGAGAAAGTTGGTGGTTGTTCCAACTTGCACTGCCAAGTCTTGTGTACGCACTGGCTCTGTGCCAAGTGTCTTGAGGGTTTCTACTGCCTTAATTCCTAGTTCTAGTTTCTTATTCAATTTCATACTATCCTTCATCTATTTCATGACCTAAATGGTCACGTATTGTTAATCCAACATCTCCAACCGTTGCGTAAACATACCCAACATTTGTAGATCCATCTTCGTATTTCAGAGATTCTAGAAATTCGATGAAATTGTCTAGACGCTCTTGGTGTAACGAATCCTCCGGCCATCCAAGCTTTGAACCGCTTGATGCGACCAGAAAACTTTCATATCCATTGGTCACGCTCTTAATTCTTCTAGAGACTAGACCTGGAAATAACTTCTTGGCTTTATTGTGCGCACGAGTGAATCGCTTAATTCGACCAGAATCGAATCCTGTGACTACCACTGTTTTGTGTTGCACGTTTCCCATTATGATACCGATTGATTGTTGGGATCGAAGCGATCCATTTCATCTTTAATTGTTTGAATAGATAGTAGGAGTTGCTCAACAGATTTTTTATCGTGAAATTTTAAATTTAGTGTTTCTTGACCAAACTCAACGATTTCAATAAGAGGTGTGCCGCAAGCAAGGTCTAGTTTTGCAGAAATCTTTGTGTCTTTTTCTCCGCAGCTAATCGTATAAGTTGTATTGGTGGACTTAAACATTATTTCTCCTTTAATCAGTCTATACTACTTTACTCAAGAATACAACAACTATTTATTGCCTATCTGATTCTTGCACGCGCCCTAAATCTTGGAGAAGTAAATAGTGATTGGTTTCTAGCGCCTGATCGACCAATAACTGAACTTCTTTACTACCGACGGCACGAATTACATCCATGAATTCGATTAAGCGTTTTTCACGCTCAAAAGTCCTAAAGGCTCTGTGTTCCATGCCTTTAATAAGCTCTATGGCTGCTTGATCTGAATAGGTTTTACCGTTAATATTCATAGTTTGCCCCTATTTAATTTATAGAAATACGGATTCCCGCGTTTACCGCTACCAGTTCGCTCAATTTTACCTTGTTTTACAAGCTTCTTAAGAAGTGGAAGGAAGCGATCTCGTCTTACGCGGCTTGATTTTTGTAATTGGGTCGCAGTAAGTAAAGTAGTCCATTTAAGAATCTCAAGAATATCTGCTGTATTTGCCTGAGCAGCAGCCTTCTTGGTCTTATGCCGTTTCTTCTTTGGGATTGCGCTAAAGGCATTGTGGGCTACTGGATCAATAAGAAGAGAAAATTCTTTGTGGGAATTAAGAATCGTTTGTGCTGTAGTTGGTCCCAAATCTGGCACCAAACGGCTAGTGTTAACACCATTATCGGATGTTTCTGTGGCGACAAGTCCCAATCGTGGGCCTCCTGGAGTTTTATTCCTAGGTTTTGGTCTAAATAAATTCAAAAAACTATCAATCAGCTTTAAAAATGCTTTCATTTCTTTCTCCTACCATTCTGTCGTATATTCTAATGGAAGCGCTATTGGCTTCGGTACATCAACAATTTCTTCTGTTATGGAACCATCAGACCAATAATTATGCAGGATCATTTTACCTACCCCAAACATTTTGCTCTGCGCGATTAAAAATGGTTTTTCGTCCATTAGATATAAGATACACTATCTGAAGATTTATGTCAAGTATTATTTTGAACCCTATAAAATACAACTTAGTTAATTTAAGAGTATTTTAATATACTTTTTAAAAAGTTCTTGCCTTTATCGTACAAATAAGGTATACTTTAAGGGTATGGTAAATAAATCTATTAAAGCGCTTTTGATTACTTGCTCTGTGATATTCGGTACCCTCATTGTCCTATTCTTTGGTATTCTACTTAGAATCCTTGGAGAGGCTTTGGGATTTAATAATGGCGAATCACTCACAGTTCTGTTTGCAGGTATATTCCTGTTATCTTATATTGGAGTTGATCTCGTTGAAAGGACTTGCAATGAGTCATAAGAAAACCTGGGCATGTATTAAACCAGATGGCGAAGGGTGTGACGGTAACCACAAGGTAGAATATGAAATCGTGGGTAAGTGCCAAGACGGTAAGATCCGAAACATCTTTAAAGATGAAGGAAAGAGAAAAGGATATATTTAATGAGACGCTACTACAAACGAACCTGCAATTATTGCCATAGTGAACTAAAGGAACCTAACCAGCCCCGATTCTTTACGGGTAAGATGGGTAATGCATGGGTGGCTCAATACGATATGGGTGAGGATCTAACGATTACGTTCAGGACCCGCAAGGGTAAGATCATGGATTTTTGTGATAAATACCACAAACACTGTTTCTACTATGGTCGTAAGGTGCCCTTTAATATAAAAGATCCCAAAGCTGTACACCAGGCTTTATTAGAGAAGCGTAAAATTAAGAAAAAGACTTTTATTGAAAAGTTAAAGGAGTTTTTTGCATGAATATGTTTAGAGTCGTAATGTACGTAAAGAATTTAAATAACGATTTTAGGAATCAACAAGATCTTATCGATACAATCCAGAACTATAAATATCTTTCTTTCATAAATATTGCCGAAGTATTAGAAACCGATATTGGTGAATGGCATGATGACCATGAGCTAAATAAAAGAGATGCTGATTATGCAAAATACTTTCCAGATGCAGAATATCATCCAGATCCGAGCTTTAATGTTAAAGAATATAAGCGTGTGAAGACAATTATGCTAAAGACCATTAAAGAACTTAGCGATGCTTATTCCGAAATCTCTAAATTAAAAGAGAAAGTTGCTAAACTAGAAAAAGTTGAGACTTTTATGGATTCTATGAAGGATGCATTGAAATGAACTTTAATCCATTTAAAAACGATACACAGGGTTCATACAATCCAAGTACCGCGACTTATACTGCTCCAATTGCTGGGTACTATCATGTATCAGCAAAAGTCCATAAGATGATTCCAACTGGAAAATTCGAGTGGAGGAAAGATTGGTCTCGCAAATGGTATCAATTCTGGAAACCGAGATTGGTATATCGAGAAATATTCGAGACGGCAGAGAGTGAAGAAGGATCCACCATTATCTACGCTCAAAAAGGTGAAGTGTTCGGTACTAAAGTTACACTAGATAGAGTAGGGAATTAAATTTAACGCGATGGTATCGTGCGTAGAGACATCTTCGTGGGTCGTTATACGAGAGATGCGCATTGCAGGGTGGTTAGGCGCTCCACCTCAGAGAAAGAAACGATACTAAGTCTGGGATTGGGGTTTCCCATGAAGGTGAAGGACAAACTCGAAGCGAAATGGGAGTAGCTAAGAGCCAACACGTATATACCGGAAAGCCCAATCCTAGGACGCCTGTAAGGAGATATTATGGATAAAGTTACGCTTAGAGAACTAGCAGATATGTTCAAAAGTTTACCCTCAGAAATTCAAGATAAACCAATTGGATGGCTTGATATCGCTTATCCCACACGGGACCAAATTGAAGAAATGAAAAATAATTTATTGTCGTCAAAAAATACAGATATTCAGGAGTGCGCAAATTAAATGAAACCTAAAGAAATCAATGAAGCGGTTGCGGTTAAGGTATTTGGCTGGAAGAAGATTCCAGGCGTCAGGTTCCTTAATTATGAAAGTATTTCACAGCATACATTTGCGGCACCTTGCCATTTAGTTCCACCGGATACCTACCTGAAATTCATTACGCATCATAAGCCATTAGACGGTAGTTCAATTGAATCACCTGATATTCCAAATTACTGTGGGGATATTGAAGAAGCATGGAAAGTGGCGGAACACGTCATTGCAGACTACGAAGATCGTGGATACCAATTAAGTCTTAGCGTAAGTTATGATGGATTTTGTTCAAATGCTTGGTATTGCAATATTTCAGTAGAAAAACAAGATGCCGTCGTGTCACACGAAGATCCAATGGCGGGAAGTACGGTTGCAGAGGCAATTTGCTTGGCGGCTATAAAGCTATATACTAAAAATGAGTCCTATATGGACTCAAAATGAGTAGGTTGCAATTAAGAAAGAAGTATGATAGGATATAAATATGGAACAAAAAACTAAAAAGACTTTAAATAGCGCTCTAGAAGGATTACTGAAACGACTTGAGAAAGGCGAAAAATTCGTACTGGCTCAGGCACCGGCAATTTGTAAGGAATTGGTCACAGAAATGCTAATTGATAGTGCTACATGGATGGTAGTTGGATTTGTGCCGCTTGTTATTGGCTTTTTGATGATTACTGGATCTTGTGAACATCAAAGTAATACCTCAATATTACATGGTTTCGGATGGCTTGTAACAGGAATAGGGGCTATCGCTACGTTAGCTGTTATTCATGATCTTTTGGTGCTAAAACTTTGTCCAAAGATCTCTGTGATACGTAAGATTAGGGATTTATTGTCTACTCGTAAGGATTAATTATGAAAACTATTATCGGATATATCTTAATGTTCCCGCTATCTTTACTTTTAATCTGTCAATTCTCAAATATGGGATTCCCTTGGTATATGCAGTTGGTTCTAGCTGTGGCAACAATGAGTGTATATGATGTCGGATTAATGCTTAAAGAATCAAGCCCAAACGACTTATAGGTTTGCTCATCGCGGTCCAAGGACTTTTAATTAGCGTATAAGAGTTATACAGTATCGTGAAATCGATGCGGATTGGTGAGATATGGATACACTTAAAGAAAAAATTATAAAGGCTGCTAAAAAATGTGCTGGACCTGACGAATATGAATCGTGTCAGGATAAGGTCTATCAAACCTTTAGTGGCCTTTACGAAATACGAAAAAGCTGTTTTAGACAAGGTGCAGATTTTGCAACTCCTTTGGCAATGAAAGAGGGTTTTATGGAAGCAATGGACTATTTTGCTCGTAAGGGTGAAGGCGGCATTGTATTTGATTTAGCGGAATACGGTAAGAAAGTTGGGATTTTAAATGAAAGCTAATCAGTTAATAGAAGAAGTTAAGAAAATGTGTAAAGAGCGCGGATTGACCTTACTTGATATTAAGGTGGCTGATGACGAAGGTACTAGTCGCCATTATGTGCCGAAAGTTAAGAAGCCTAAAAAATCAGGTGAAGAACTTAAGTATATTTGGCCGCCGATAGATTATAAGTAAGATATGAAAAAGTACTTAGTCATCGCAGATTATGTCTATTCTCAGAATGATGGCGATCGTCATTTCATTACTTGCAATCAATTGATGATGCTTTATGGCGTCCGAGAGGAAGAATGCATTTGTGCCGAAAACTCCGTTCGGGGACGTTACTCTCCGCCGCTCGAATGTATTCGAGAGCGGAATCCAGGAATCATCGACCTTCGTCCTCAATATAACGGCGACTATAGAATTCCGAGGCATAAATGAACGTTACGGATTTCAAACCTGGCGAAGTTGTAATTTATCACTATCGTCAATATTCATGTGAAACAAGGGACTATACGTCAGCTAAAAAAGCAGTGGTTATATTAGAGATTTCCGATAATGGAGTGCGTATTGAGACCGAAAGAAAACAAAATCCAGACTACAATCTATGGATCGGCTCAGGTTGTTTAGATTGCCTAAAAAAGACGCATCTACAGATGATATAATCCTTGCGAGCAATAATGCTTCTAAGGAGGGCCAATGAGCCAGACCACATTAAACCGTATTACAGTGAAACAAAAACCAGGCACCGAGAAATTCATCTCGAATGGTGCTAACACCCAGATCTTCCTGGATGGTGCGCCCCTAAAGGGCGTCACCTTCCTGAAGTTCGAGTTCAAACCGGCGAAGACGACCAAGATCGTCCTAGAGATGTTCGCCAATGTCGATGAAATCGACGGCCATTACGAACTGGGTAGATACTCGCCCGTCACTAAGAGTGAGCCAGGAATTGGGACTAACGGATCTATGTCCGATACAGACAGACTTAACTATCTTGTAAATAGACCAGGAATCATTACTTTTGATAAACAGGGACGTGCTTGGGTGGGTCCACAAGAAGAACCAGGAATGGGGCCGTTTGTGACGTTTCGAGAAGCCATTGATGCAGCAATGGGCAAATAGAGATCTTAGGCCACCCCGAAGGGTGGCCTTTTTTATTAGTTCAGGGCCACTTTCTTTTAGTTGGCTATTAGTTGGGTCCGTTTAACGGCTCCGTTTAATTAGTACTTATCACTCTTAATCATGTTTTCAGGCTGCCACATCGGTTGTAAATTGGTGTAGTGCGAAAGCTTGTAAAGATCCTCTATGTCGCTGGCGGAAGCCAGCGGGATCCGATGGTCGATATTCCACTTGTTCATGCCGAAGCCGTAATTGTCCCAGGTCATTCCTGGTTGGAATAAGGATTCGAGATGATTTTGGAACTCCACGGGCGAGCAACCAAGATATTGATTGAGAGTCTTGGACTTCATTAATCCTTTAGATTTAATAAACCCTGAATTGGCGCGTCGTAGATTTGAAGCGATTCGGTACATGGGGTCAGCCCGTAGCATACGGGCGTACTCGGCGCGAGCCGCCCTATTCTGCGCTTTATTTTTCTGATAGGATCGTTTTCGCGCTTCTTTTCCTTGCTGTGATTTTGCTATTTTACGACTTCTCTCTGGACCACCCTTGGATATCCAGTGGTCACGCCAACATGTCTTACAACGGGAATTGAAACCACTGGAGTTCTGCCTGTTTATTTGGAAGAACTCTTTGGTCTTAGGATGGATTACGAGACACTTAGCGCACTTTCTGAATCCATCTGGTATTTTCGACTTAAAGACATTTGGCAGTCTTTCTTTTCTTGGTCGGCCTATAGGCCGACTAGGCTCTTTAGCTTTTATGGGTTTTGGGGTCTTAGATCCAATGCTTTTTAAGTACTTAAGTTTATAGTATTCGTCCGTGCAAATATTACACCAAGACGAGTAACCTATTTTCACTTTAGTATTTTCTTTGAATTCGTTGAAAGCCTTTTCCAAGCCGCATTTACAGCAAAACTTATGTTCAGGTTTAGTTGGAATTTTCTTAATTTTAGTTACATAATTGGACATGTCTATCTATATCATATGATTCATATAGACAAAAAAAGTAGTAATTTCAAATACTTACTAAAGGTATTTTTATGTGATTTTTTGGTAGAAAAAATTTTGGAAATTTTTATCCAACACCGTCCCAATATCTATGGGGGTTCAATGCACGTACCATGCCAAAACACCGGTTCGACGTATATATGTGTAAACATTAAAGTTTTCTCACGGGCATAATTCATGCCACACATACCCTCAACCGACACGATTTAACCCTCATGGCATGACCATTGCCTTAACTGTACACCATATGTACAGGCGTGTCAAGGGATTAGTCACGATTCGTTTTAAGAGACTTTACTGAGCTATTCCACGCATTGACCATGCTCATCGTAGGGCGTCTATAAACTGATTTAAACTCGCATACAGTCAATGTGTTGTGTCTTTCATCAAAGATTTGTTATACTTGACCTATGCGATGGGCTCTAGTGTGGTATACTCGACTAAGGCGGCTTGTAACTAATACCCTCTATATGAGTCATATTAAGTTAATGTAATCAATAGGCCAAATGGTGTAATGAAACCAAATGTTTTTGAGAATCCTGAGCGCTGATATAATCGATCTTTGGATACACAAATGCCCTGCAACGATTTTGATTAAAAACCGCGCAAGGCATGGCCATTTGTGGTGCTCTAAAAAGCGCTCAAACGGAGATAATCCCGCCATGTTCGAAAGTGCTAGGCGGTACCATCCAAGCTTAAGATTCGAGAGGTTTCAAGTCTGTTATATAGCCCATTCATGGCGGCATTCATTATTAGCCTTTAATAACGGGCGCTTACGCGCCCTAATCCCTGGCTTTTATTCGTTGCCGTACTAATAGGGCAAAAACACTCTCTAAGGCATTCTCTCAGTCTCCCTATCAATCCCTTATAGGTTCTATCTCTCTATTCGATCTATCAACCTATTCGATTTATTTAGAATAGTCCTCTGGTGTTCTCTCTTATCTATCCTTTGAGTTATTCTATTTATTCCCTTGATTAACTTCTCAACTTCTCTCATGTTCTCCCTTTTTTCAATTAATACTTGACCTATCTTATACGCCATGTTATCCTAATTGTATGAATAAGTACATTGATGAAAATGGCAAGCGTACCGATCTAGCCTATGACTGTATCGTGCTCGATAAGGTCAAGGGGCTTTACTATGGCACTCCCTTTAGTGGTCAAGTATCTCAAAGCACTTGGATTGACTCGCATAAAAAATGGGTTCACGTTGAGCTTGATATGCCTATCGTCCATAATGGTGCGATGAAAGTTAACTTGCTCATGGAATACGATGCCAGAAACCCTCTTGATAACCATTACATAAATGATCTAGTGAAAGTAAGCCCACGCATTCAAGCGTAAAGGAATAATAAGTAAATATAGGAGAGACACAAATGAAAGTATTATCGTTAATTTTAATTATGGTAGGTTTATCGGCATGCGGGCCTTCAGCAGTATTCATTGCTACGGGCCCAGCAGGGGCTACTGGCTCTTCTGGAGTTGATGGTAGTAGCTGTAGCGCAACTACATTGCCTGTAGGATCTAGTGTGGCACCAAATGGGGGCACATTAGTTGCTTGCACTAACGGTACCAGTTCAGTTGTATTGAATGGGGCTATCGGAGCCCAAGGAATTTCTGGAGAAAATGGCTTAAACGGCTCTAGCTGTAGTGTAAGTATGTTAGCTGTAGGTTCAGTGGTTGCTCCTAATGGCGGTTCCCTGATTACTTGTTCGGATGGTACCAGTAACGTTGTTTTGAATGGTGCGGTTGGCTCCCAAGGAATTGCTGGATTGCAAGGTATCCCCGGTACACCTGGCACGGTAATTGAACCTATTCAATTTTGTCAAGGGTTCACGCAAAGTTACCCAAGTGTTTTTGCTGAAAACGGATTGCTAATTAACGGTATAATGTATGGAATTTATTCAGCAAATGGAGGGTTCATGGCCGAATTACCTCCAGGCCAATATAGTTCTAATGGAATAAATGCAAGTTGCACTTTTACAATTAACGCTAATGGAACAGTAAGCCCATAGGAGACGTATGTCTAGAAAAAAAGATTTTATTTATGTAAGTGGTAAACGATATGATGGAATGATGGGACGATGTTATCGAGAAGCAGATCCTTCGTATAAGAACTACGGGGGCAGAAATATTAGAGTGAGTTCGATTTGGATAAAAGATATCAACATGTTTAGGGCGTGGCTATTAACAGAAATGGAAAAACTGGGTATAAGTGTGGAAGATTTTGTTAAAAATAGTAAAAGTATACAATTAGAACGAAAAGAAGTAAATAAACATTATACTCCTGAGAATTGTACCTTAATGTCTCCGCAAGGAAATATCAGAAACAGAAGAAATACTGTTAGTAAAGTAATGATCTCCGCTGAAGGTGAAGAGATAGCAATTAAGCCTAATTATAACAAGGATTGAGGATAGCGAAACGTTTACTGTTTTCGTTTTATTATTAATTATTGTAATAAATATCCTTGACTAAGTTTATAGTATATAGTAAACTGTATACAGAGGTAAAACATTATGACGAACTTAAATACAATTCAATCGCTTAAACAATCTAACGCATCTAAACTTAGTGACGCTATCACTGGCCACATTGAAACTATTAAGCAATCCAATGAATGGGCCGATTTACTGACTCAATGCCAAAAATTCCAGAATGACTGCTATGATAAACAAAACGAGTTTATCTTTGATGAGTCTGGAATGCTCAATAGCCGCATTCAAGTTAGCGTACCTCAAGAATGGCATAATGACGATACAGACGTGTTAGAGGCTATTATTGAATCTCTACACAATGAATTTAATTGTTTGTATTTTTGTGCAGATAAAGACACCGATTCAACTTTAAATGTTGAGCAATTCTTAGGTGAACCGGTACGCATTCAGGACCCAGCTAGCCGCAAAGAATACTATTTGTATAGCAGTGAGTTATCTTTGAAACTTACCAAGAATCAGGTAACAAGTGAAGAGCATGCCCTATACCTTATTGAGTGCGCTATGCGTAAGGCGGGCGTATTCCCCAGCATTGTTGAAGTTGACTATTATGGCTATTTCATTAAATTCGTTGATACCAAGCTAGGCACCTTGACGCCTGAAGAGCTAGCCGCGTATGGTAAACGGTTTGATGAAAGTGAGGCGTCATAATGTATATTATTAAAGACTGGGCAGGTAACATTCTGAATTATAAAGGTAAGTTTGATAAGCCATGTTTTGCCGTGGCTATGGAATTTAAGAATGAGGATGAGGCCTTTGAGTACCTTGATTTAAACTATTCTAGTGAAGACAAAATGGAATTGTGGGTTTCACTAAAATAATACTTGACTGGCCTAATCAGGCTTGTTATTCTAGTTATGAGGCTAATATGAATCTATCAGAACACGCTAAAAAGAGAATGATTAAAAGATCTAAAAAAGCATCACTCATGCGCCCTAGAGAACTGAATGCTTTAATTGAAACGGCCACCCCGTTCACTAAAGAGGTTAAGCGTGACCATGGCTTTAGTGCTAAATACTTATGGGTTGAATCACTTAACCTAGTGTTAGTGGTAAACCCTGTAAATTCTGTAATTGTAACCTGCTATGAAAGGAATGAATCATGAATAAAATTGAAATTGGATCGACTATATTAGTAAGTGACAAAACAAGCCATGAACCTAAAGAGATTGAATGCCTAGTATTAGATATCATTGGACGCAAGGTATCTGTAATGGACGATGAAGGAAATTCATTTACTGTATCAATGAGAGACGTTGCATTACTTGAGGATGAGGCCGCATGAATAAAATTATATTAATACTTTTAATTTCAACTAATTGTTATGCAACGTCTAAAGAATGCGATAGTGCCCTCTATCACTATAGAAAATGCCTCTTTAGTTCGATCCATGATTATCCCTTAGAACCGAGTGAGGTAAGGCGCATTAAAAAGACTTGTAATAAAAAACTAGATATTGAATTTAACAAATATAGTTGCAACAAAACAAATGATTAGGGCTTAAATATGAATAAAGAAGTAGTGAACTACATTAAGAAAAACGGGACTGATTTAGCAGGTATCAAGGCCTATTTAGTGGAATTGACTGCGTATCCCAATATCAATGATTCTAATGTATATGAAGTATTATTAGAATGTTGTTTTGAGTTTTTATCCACTCCTTTATTGAAGTTCATGTTCAAAGAATTGGGACACGAATGTAAGTATTGGAATTTCAGTAATGATAAAAACCCCGTCCTAACCAAAAACCTAATTAGTCAAGCCATGGCGTCCTATTTAATGGCGTATGTGCTAGCGGAGCAAATTAAATGAGTCATTCACTAAAATAATAATTGACAAGATTTATAGGGATTGATATTCTATTAACAAGGGAGAAACTAAAATGAATATGAATACAGAACACAATACAGAAAACGAAGCTAAAAAACAAGTTAATGAAGTAGCTGAAAGAATTGTGCGGAATGAAGTGCATGCATGCGTATCTTCACTTGTATATGATTTAATGAGTGATGAGAAGTATATGGATGACCTTCTAGAAGTAAGTAGCCAGAATGCGTATGAGTGTAGCGGTTGCGGTTACAACTCTACCGATGAGGATGAGCTTGACTATTGTTGCGATCAAGCTACGGCGGGCGATACTGAGCACCATGAAAATATGAACGAAGCTTTAGAGCATTGGATTGTATCGCCGTGGCTTATGCGTAAACTTGATGAGCAAGGTGAAATGACTACTACATTCAAAGACCTTAATATCTGGGGACGCACCACAAGCGGGCAATCCATCGATATGGATGCAGTAATGCAACAAATTGCTAAAAACACTTTAGGCGTAGTATAAATTAAACAAATAACGAAAGGAAAACTTTATGAGCACTGCAAAACAGTTAATGCATGAAGGTTACGGATACTTTGAAGAGCTGAAAGAATCAACCCAAGAGATTGTAAAAGATGCAATTCTAAAGATTGCACAAGAGCGGCGCGGGCCTGATTGTTGGAAGTCAGACGATGACGCCCTAGAATCGGTTGAATGTAAAGGCCGTAGCGGTTTTATTCCGCATTCATGGAATAAAGGCGGCTTTCAATACAATAACTTTACTGATTTAATGGGATATTGGGGCGGCGGCTATACCACTAAACATAGTGGCGCGGCTAGTGAAATAGAGCGTCAAATTGAGTACACTCTTGAAATGATTCGAAAGGATATTTTTGAGCAATTCAAGGCCGATCTAGTAGCCATGGGATTAAATGAAAGTGATTGTAATTACCATACTATCAGTGACTTAGCAGAAAATAGCCCTAACAATGAGCTATTAGCTAAGGTATTACGTGAGATTGAAAATAAAGAATGCAATGAATTAGGTTGCAGTGAATCAACTATAATGCATAGCTTTAGATTTATGTATCACGGCAAGAATGACAAGGGCATTCACTCTGCTAGTGTGTCCGCCGCTATCAATACAGAGGGGCCATATCATAGGACGCATATTTCATGGGCACCTAGCGTTTTTTGTGAAGGTTCTAGTGAAGTTGAAATAACATGGCGTAACAATGCTGAATTGAAGCGTAAACTTGAGGCGGCATTTAAAAAAGTTCATGAGGCGGTATTTTAACCAAAAGTGAATTTTTTACAAATATAATTAATAAACAAAAAGAGGAATTGATATGAAACATATTGGAAATCTGGAAATCACGAAAGACAACGAAAGAGGTTTTAAAAATTTAAAAGAAGTCACTGGTTACCTGTACGTCGATCGCTCGGCTAAGCTTGATGCGCCTTTACTAACCACGGTAGGCGGTGACCTGTACGTCGATGGCTCCGCTAAGCTTGATGCGCCTTTACTCACCACGGTAGGCGGTGACCTGTACGTCGATGGCTCCGCTAAGCTTGATGCGCTCACCACGGTAGGCGGTTACCTGTACGTCGATGGCTCCGCTAAGCTTGATGCGCTCACCACGGTAGGCAGTTACCTGCGCGTCTATGGCTCTGAGAAATTGGATGCGCCTTTACTAACCACGGTAGGCGGTGACCTGCG
>Ga0302188_10001600_pt1 | contig 17609 bp, 16 predicted proteins | sample II_Bog_E2_1_FD_198783 | JGI IMG/M metagenome (GOLD analysis project Ga0302188, IMG submission 198783) | Peat permafrost microbial communities from Stordalen Mire near Abisko, Sweden - II_Bog_E2_1 | ecosystem: Environmental > Terrestrial > Soil > Wetlands > Peat | place: Sweden: Abisko...
TTATTCGAGAGCTAACGAGGTAGTTTTGAGTGGAGCTTCAGCAGGAGGATTAGCAACTTATTTTTGGAGCAATTACTTAAAATCAAAGATCATAAAAGGAAGACTTAGAGCCATTGCAGATTCAGGTATCTTTCTCAATTCATATAATTTCTCAACTCGGAGCTATGATTATCGATAGTCTTTCAAATCATTGCTTAAATTCAGCAACGAAGAGATTGACCCTCCAAACTAAAAGTGTGTGATGAAATATTCTTAAGATAAATAACTGTGCATGTTTGCAGAGAACATAATCTCAGAAATCTAAGTCTAAACTTTTGCTGTTCAATCTTTATATGACTCCTGGTCTATTCAAAATATCCTCGGAATATAATGTGCATCAAAATATTCACTTACGACTTGCAGTCAATCCTAAAGAAAGTATATATAATAATATCATCAAAACACAACCAAAGTCCTCGATAAAGTCAAAGCTTTAAACGGTACAAACGGATATTGGGCAAATGGTTGTGTATATCACGGATATACTTTTTTCTCATCTTACAACCAGCAAACATTTTAAATTCCGATGAAAAGTGGTAACACAATCAATTAGTGCCTATCTATTTGGCTATAAAATCGTTAAAATCAGCACTATTATTAAGACACTTAATAATGGCCCAATAACTCCCCTTGTTCTAATAGCAATCACGATTTAGTCCATGATTTAATAGATATTTGAAAATATTGAAATATAAATGCAATCAGTTTAGAATACTGTTTATGTTTCCATACAAAAAACTTGATTTGCTCTCAATTTTTAAGCGAATCTGTAGGGCCTTGATAAAGATGGGATCTAATTTTAATTCATAATTTTTAAGTTTGATTCTTGAAATGAACAGAGTTGCCGTTTCAGTAATGTTTTCGTTGGTTTAATGAGATAGATATGTCTTTTGTAAGAAAGATAGTATTTCAACCGATGAAAGATAATCAATAATTTATTAGTAGTGTTCATCTTCCGAAATGAGTTAAATCATCAGTTATAATATCTTTTCGCATATTTGAGAGGACATATTGAGATTCTTGCATTTTTAAACAAATTTTAGCAAATCATTACTCTTGATAAATAAAATTTTATCGCTATCTTTTTCAATTGACAAATTACTAATTTATGACAGCAAATTGTCTATTTCATTCGAGGATTATGGCTGCGCTTGTTTTTGAATTAAACATTGAAGCTGTATCTATTCATCTGAATCTTATTATTCAGAAGAAACTCCTTTATTTATTTTTTATTCTTTTATACCGAGCAGGATCCTTAATTATTATAACTCTTCGCATTCCATTATCTTTTGAGAGTTATTAAGATGACATATATATTTTGTAATTTGATTAATTTTTGCGGAAAATTATTCATTATTTATATGATTGACTAACTATTAACAAGTTCGTGCTTTCTCTGGCTAAATGGTTGAAAATTACAGTTCATCAAAATTGATATGTTTTTCTTTTTGCAAAATTAATTCAGGTGCGATTTACTGTTTTATTGCCAATTGCTATCTCCCAGTATTAGCTATACTATTTTTTTAGTTTTATTTTTTTTGATAGTCATTCTTCAACTTCCTGTAGGCTAACTATAAATTTTTATATCTTTTATTTAGTTCTCTGATGTTTTCTTTTAGTTTGTCATTAGTGTCCTTCATCTCCTGCATTTAGGTATCTTTTTTTAGCATACTGACTTCCATATCTTTACTTTTTAATTATTTCTATCTCTTTTCTATCATTTTCACCTTTTAATTCATTGATTTCTCTTTTAGCTATAATTGTGAAGAAATTTTTAAGTTTGACTTTATGCATTCGTACTTTTAGATAATAATCTTTTCTTTACTCTTCAGTTGATTCAGAAGCATATTAGCCGATTTTTTAATCTCACTTTATTTTCTTAGAATTTTTTGAATACTTTCATTTTAGATTGCCAAAATCTTTTGCTTTAAATTTGATAATATTTGATCTTCCATGATCTTTATTTTTTATTCTTTTCTCTCTATCATTTTCTGTTTCTTTTGCAGTTCTTCTTGATCCTTTTTAAGCTTTTCCGTTATCATAGCCAAATTTCGATTGAGCTAAAATTGATTTTTGAATGGGTTTCTATGGATAATGGTGCCCAATGTTTACAGTATAAAATGCTATAGTCCTATTTCTTTCTCGATATTTTCATAAATCTATTCATCTACATTTTCATTCGAGTCAACTAAGAGTGTGACCACTTCACTTTGAAAATCGTTTGATTCCTTTTCGCTTAGTTTGTTTAGAATTTTAAATTTGGAGTACAATCCTTCAATAAAGTCAATCATCCTTTTGGGATAATCGCCGTTTTTAAAAGTAAAGCTCATGATTAAATTTAAAATTTAAATGAATAATTATGAAGATGTTAATTCATAAAAATGTCGAAATATACAATGTAAAATTGAAGTAATATTTTCCCCTACATTTTCAATGATAAATGTTAAAAAATAAAATGAAGGATATGAAAGTAAATGTTATAAAATCTCCGAAATAAATAAAATTCTAAAAATTGAAATTATTTAATTTTAAACAATAATAATAATTGAATACGCTCATATAATTTGAAATAAAATATAAAATGCTTTGATTTCATTTAATTTCAATAAATATCAATTTGAATACTTTGCATTATCATAAATTATCAGTAATTAATCCAATATTTTCCTTACCAGTGTTGAATTGATTCATCATTAAAATTAATAAAATATTCTGTTTGTAACATGGGTAAAAAATTAATTTTATTAAGGATAATCGAAACTACTTTATTTCTCAACCAGAGTTTAAGATAAAGAGATTATAATGAAGCTATAAATATTGTCCAATCACTTTTGCATCATTTTTATGTCGATATCCTCCATAACTCCACCTTTTAGTAATAATTCCTTTGTTTCCTAAAGATAATTCGGAGGAAATTTTACATTAATGTTGGGGATTTAGGTTCCATTCAGTTCTGCCTTGATAATTTATTTCTGCATAATTATATATGGTACCAAAAGCCGTGTTCTATGTCTCTTTGTTCCGCCATCGTGTTTCGATTGTACATGGAAATTCAAGGATACTTGTGAGGCGTACTCCTTTAAGCAATAACTATAAGGACATTTGAAATTTCTTACTAAGCCATAGCCGATTCGTTTTCTTTGTTGAGTAATTCTCTTTATTTTGAAGATGCCTTGTTGATTTATTTTTGATTTTTTGATTTTCCCTTACATATGCTCTGTACTTTCCACTTGTTAATTTTATTTTATATTCTCTTCTTTAAATTTGACTCTCAAAGATTAATTCTATCTTTCCAAAGCTTCGCATTTTTAATTTAACAGTTAGATCTTCTGAATACATTCCTTTTTGTATAAAAAATGAAAATTCAAATTAGTTCCTGGAGGATTAATGAACTAAACTTTTACCTCAGAATGAAGGGGCAAGTAGGGAGTAAAGACATGATAATAAGGATTACAGTCCTGCATTCTTCAAAGTCAATATATTTTCTATGATAATTATTTATAATATAAAAAATCAAAGTGAACTTTTTCAATTCACAGGCTAAAAAATATCTCTGAGCACAAAACATATGTTTTCATCATCCTCACCCATAAAATGATGTAAATATTGAATTTGGCTTGTTTGAAATCTGTCTTTATGTTTGGAGAAAAATAACGCTTAGCAAATGATTTTTTATGAATTTAGAAAATAATAAAATTTGATATCATAAATATGTTGAATAAGCAGTAAAGCATAATCAGCAATCAAGGCTGAATGTTTATAGCATTTAAGAAAATTCATTAAAAATTTATACTCTTATAATTTAAATACAAGAATATAAATACCAAAATTGATGATTTTATTAGAAAAATTTTGATAGGGATTTTCTCAAAATTTTGATGAGTTTACAATCAAATTATTGAAAATTAATTTCGTAGTTTTTTACTTTTAAATAAATTTAAATTATATGTATAGATGTTTTATTAAATGATAAATTCCTCATCATTAGCCTGAGTAATAGGATAACTTGGCTTAAAATCTCATAAAATTAAAATTAGGTTCATTTTCTTATAATATAAATGCTGCTGAAGATTACTATTCTAACTATTTTGATTCACTCCATCACAAGTGTATGTGCTTACCAATGCTCGACCTGTTCAACAGATTCCAATCCTTATGCTTGCCTTTCATGCTCCTCCAGCAGTGTTAATCAATATCTTTGGAGTTGTCCGGCCGAGCAATATGACCTTACCGCATATATAGTGATCACAGTTATCATTGTCGTCATCCATTGCTTTTCCCTCGCAATGGGAATTGGAATTTATAGATAGATCTTCTAAAATATTCAACTGGTTAGTCTCACGACATGGAGATATGGCTTTGAAGGAAGTACGATAGCTCTTCAAGGTACAAATTTTGGAATAGTCAAGACCAACAACTTTATTGATACTTTTGGTATTCAATTTTTGGTTGTACTCTCAATTTTATGTTTTTTTTGGTTAGTATTTCTCCTTGTCGAAAAAAATATGCATAATTCAACGGCCATTCTCATCCGTAGAAAAAAGATCATATTCCCCATAAGGATGCAAACTTTAATTTTTAACATGCTCTTTTTTACAAGTCTCGTTCAAGTATCAACCATCAATATTTCATCGGGATACAATATCTTCTCTTTTGCTTTGTCGATATTTGCCATCATCTGCATTGTAGCTATCTTGATTGGTTTGGCAGTTGTGAGCAATTGGAAACGATTTCAAGTCGATGATCCTCACTACTATGTCCTGCTTGAGCAAATGACTTCCAAAAAATGGTATGCTAAAAACAACATATTTTTCTCCTTGCTTACTCGAGGATTGATAATCTTAATTTTTGTGTTGCTATTCAAGACGCCTCAAGCAGCAGGAATCATAATAACAATAATCCAAGTCTGCTACTCTCTCTATATAATGGCTTTTATCCGATATACAAAGATTAGATACTTGATAATTATCATCACGGCTAATATCATAGTAGTTGGCATTTTTCTCATTATCTTTATCGGAGGGATAAGTGATGTCGGCTCGAGCAGTTGGTAGCAATTTAGTGCCAGCTATATTGTTCTAATTCTTGTCTTAGTAGCATTCTTTTTCTTTGCCACTCTTCTTGAGCTCATTCTAAAACGAGACATCGTCATAAAGCAAGTGAAATCAATCTATAATCGTTTTATTAAATGCTAAAAACTCTAGGACAAGATAATAGCAAGTAAGTACGACGATAACAGCCGCCGTCAACGAGTAACTGAGTTCAAAACCAACCTACTCTATCATAAATAATTATGCGATCCTTAGATAGAATTGAGCGATCTGAAATGATTATAATTATTAGTTATCCTTGCTCATTATCGAATAAACCATTTATCTTAGGACAGTATGGTAGTCTTCCTAATAAATAAATTAAAGTTAATATTTTATTGTTTATTTCAAGCAATGATGAGTCCCCAAGTAAGTTTGGTTAAAGATGAGAGCTTGTCAAATATTCATGAGTTAGTTGATAAGGTATTCCTGATGATAATAAGTTCGAAAGAATTAGTAGTTCTATTCATCTCGATTTGCAAAAAAACAGCTTGCAAGTCATGGAGAATGAGAGAAAAGGTGGAAGATATCGCGATGATCCTCTCACCAAATTAAAGAACATCGAAAACAAAAGCGAAATGAATCGTGCAGAAGTAGAGCTACTCAGCCTAAGAAAGCCAAAACGATATGCATATAACATGCAAAGATAAAAGAAATAATAAACGCGATAGAGTTATATGAGTATTTATAATAAATTGAAACAAGACCTACCCTTTCGAGACCTGAATGAGACGGAGTATAACTAATCTGAGTAAAATAATGAAACTTCCGAAATTAATGTGGCAGTTCCTAATAATATTAAACACTTAAATCACCTCAAAAACCACCCTAAAATCTTGCAATACACCCTGTAAAAATTAGAAGATAAGAATCAATAAAAAAAGGAGGGAATGCATAAAGACTAAGTCCGTGAAGAGATGAAAAGAGCTAGTTTACAATTAGGTGATTATCATGATTTAATCTAAAGCAGTAAACGATAGTTTCGCGGTTCCATATAAAAATCAAAGCTCTTGATTGAAAATAAACTTACCAAATTTTATTCGAAGAGTTCGAAGGGTCAATTGGATGATAAAATTCAGGAGAATCCACGATGTTTTCAAATGTTGGAAAGGCAGAAACGTATTGTGTCCAGCGTGGAAGAGAGTCATCTTTCGAAATAGAACATGAAAAAGCTAAAATAAAGACTGAATGAAATAGTAAACTAAATAAGCAAAAACGATAGAAAGAGCCTTGACAAGTTGCCAAAATTATCAAAAGTAAACAAAAGCTTAAATCTAAATTTGTGATAAATGATTATGATCTTGATATATACAGTTTAGCATATATTTCTTAATATATCAGCATAACTTAATCCTTTCATACTCGCTGACAATATCCTTTTATTGCTTGTCTTTTGTTTACACCACGAAGAAGTGGTTGAAGACGAAGGAGACGAAGCACCATACCGTGAAAATAGCGAACAATACACCAGGGTTGCCGCCAAGTACGTTGTCAGTTATTATCGGGAACAGGATTATTACTAAGGCAGCGCAGATCCAATTGCTGGCAGTAGAGTAAGGCACAATCCTTGGCTGGACGATTTCAGGAATATAAAGCCAGACTATGGGGCCTAATGAGAAGCCAAAAAATCCCATGAACATAAAAAGTCCAAATAATATTAATCCTTGGCTAGCATCTGGTGCGCTGTCCTGAATGAAAAAGCCAATCATAATAAAAAGGCATGAGATTCCGATGCTTAATGATCCTATTTGCAGAATAATCTTTCTCCCGAACTTTGTTAAAACAATACCTGTGACAAAGCATGCTAAAACCTGTTCAAAATTGATAAGAGACCCTATCAACAATGCGAACTCTCCTGAAGTGGCTTTTTCAGCAATTTTTCCACCGTAAATAGCAACTGCATTGATTCCACAGAATTGTTGCATGACTGCCAAATGTATTGCTATGATCACAGTGATAGGATTATTTTTGCGAACTGGTTATTCAGATTATTATACGACTGAATCAACTTGAGCTAATGTTGAAACACTTCCCGTAGATTTAATATCTGCCTTTTTTTATTAGAGAATCTACTCCACAAATTCTGCTTTATAGATGAGAGCGATTAATTTCTTGGCCTATTCCTACTTACCAACAGACAGTAAGTATTTGGGAGTTTCATAGGGGAAAACGAATATCAGGATTATACTTTGAATCACGATGGTAATCTGAGTTACTCCAAAAACAAGAAACCAATAGTCACGTGCAGTTTCATCTCCCGTAATTTTTCTTAGGACATATGTTATAAAAATGCCCAGAAAAACACCTAAAGTTACGTTAAGTTGAGTTAAAGATCCGAGAGTCCCTGAAATTTAAACTGGTGAAAGTTCTTTGACGATTAAGGGAGCAATTGCGCTATAAAATCCGACGCAAAAACCTTGGCAGATTCTAAAAAAGACTAATGAGGGAAAGCTTTCAATATAAATGAGAAAACCAACGACAAAGGCGAATGCGTTGATTATCAACAGACATTTTCTAACTAATATTTATTTTACCTGCGTGAGAATTTAGCGATTAGAAAAGAACTGCTGAGTGCACCTACTAAAGCGCCAATTGGAATACATCCATTGAGTACTCCTGAGGCAACACTATCGTCAAGAGTTATTCCAAAGATTTATTTCAGAGTTGGTATGGGAATTGACCCCAAGTAAACTATGCACCAGCCGAAGTAGAACGAGGATAAAGTAATATTCCAAACTAATAGAGTTATTTTAAGCTTGGATTGATAAGTAACTCTCTTTTCGAGAAGAGAATAGTTGCTGTTCATCAAAGATATGGATAAATTATAAGAAATCTACATTTATGACGTCGATATAATTTATTAGATCGAAGGATCTCAGGCAATCTTGCATTTAGAAGTAACTTATGACATCAATCGTCCATGTTTCTTGGTTGTCTGAATGGTAGTTGATGGTTAAGCTTTTTTTACTTTATAAGTTTATCTTTAAAGCAAAGATAATTATTACACCACTTGATCAATAAATAATTATCTGGGAGATAATATTGCGCTTGGAAATCCATTGCCCAAGCATTCTCTGCTAATTTAGAACAGATATAATAAATCACATCATCATTGAATCTTGAAATTTATTCTTTGCACTTGATCCAGGCCAATATAGCTATCAGACAGCAGATAAACATGAACCTCCCCACGATTTAAATCTTCAGGCACGTCAATTTGCAACTTTAATTCCACCCTCTTTCTAATTGAAATTTTCTTTAAAGACAAAAGATGATTATTATTATCTCCTATCAACACCCACCAAGTTACGTCTTTTATCTTTGTATTCTTCTGGATAAGAACTCGATTTGAACATTGATTTTATTTTTATATTTCGATACGAATTAAGGCTTCTCCTCCCTATTAGACAAATTCTCCCTTTTAAACGTTATTCTATGAGTCATAGTTTGAACTTTTCACCTTCATTCTCATAACAGGGTGAGATTTAAAAGCCTGAATTATTTTGTCCTTCTTTCTCTCATCGAATTCAGGAACATTAGCCTTGAGAAAACCAACCAATTCATTTTGAAACTCTTTCTCTTTACTCAATCGTTAAATAATGCCAGCTAATCCCATGAATCTTTTATCGAGCTTTTTCCATATGTCAAACGTAATAAAAGGAATATTGCTTGCTAGTCCCTGATATATTGTTTGCTGAATCCTTATGCAAGTCATTATCGTGTCCAAGAAGCGTTTACTTTTAGCAATATCAATCAGTCCGATAATTACTCTTCCACATGAGTCTAAAATTAGCTTGCAATCATTGAGATAATCCCGTATAGGGAAAGGCAAGTTGAATAGATGCATCTGCAAGAGAAGGAAAGTTTTATCCTGCGGAGAAGAGAAGTTTTTAGCCTTGAAAGGAGCTATCTCTGAAAGCTATTTATTGTGAATATCCTCGTTATGCCTTAAAGGAGTTTATTTGAACTCTTCTGCGTCTGACATCAGTCTTAAAAGAGTGGGAAATTCCATTCCTGGAACCATCGAATCATTGAATTTTTTGACTGTGCTATTTTTGAGGTAGTAGCTGCTGGCAATAAACCCTAGTTAAGTCGGCATGACATAGGTTTATCCATCTTATCCTTCATGAATTTCGATACACCCTGAACCATTCAACTATTTAAACACTTTTTCCACTGTTTTGTTTAGGAAACTTTTAATTTGAGCGTTTTAGTTGCCTTAGAGCTCATAAAAGTTTGGGTTCTTTAAAATTCTTCGAAAGAGGAAGCTCCAGGTTATCCACTCAATACAATCCTGCTTATTGTTGATTTCTCCTCGAGCTATTTCGGCATTTACATGATCCGCCAACTGTGCTAGTAAACTGGATTCGATCGGGAAGGGATCATTTAAGAATTTTCGATAGAAGTTTTTCTTTGAGCTTTCGCAGTAGACAACGGCCACACCTCTATCATCAAATTGTGGTCTACCTGCTCTTCCAATCATTTGCAGTAGATCAGTGGATTAAAAATCAACATATTTATGTGATTTTGCATCAAAGTACTCAGTTCCTTTTATTATGACTAGACGAGCTGGGAAATTAACGCCCCATGCTAGTGTCGATGTAGCTATCATGATTTGCACTTGATTTTTTACAAACAACTCCTCACATATCTCACGATCACTACCGTCGAGTCCAGCGTGGTGCAGAGCAATACCAAAGCATAATGTTTGCCTCAAAAATTAATCATGAACTTTTGTAAGCACTTTTTCTAATATTTTTAAGTCACACAAGACATATGGTGGCCTTTAATGATTGTCCATCTGGCAATAGGCTATTAAATCACTTGCAGTGAGTCTGGTTTGTCTTCGTGATGATACAAAGATTATGACTGGCTTACCATCACTAAATTTTTTAATGTGATTGAATGCTGGCTTGTTCATTGTAGCCATTCTGGGACAATAATTCTTTTCACTGAATCCTTCAAAGTGAATTTAAATGGGAACTGGCCGAACAGTTGGTCGGAAGTTGAAGAAACCGTATGTATCAGTGCCGAACCACTAAGCAACATCAGTTCCATTAGCCATAGCAGTAGATAATCCCACCATTCTTACTTTTTTTTCTTTATTCATCCTCGAAACGATAACTTCCAAGACGGCTCCTCTCTCCTGACCAAGCAAATGTATTTAATCAAAGATGACCAAACCAACCTGCTGAGTATACTCCCTTTCCTTACTACGAGTTATACCATCCCATTTTTAAGGGGTTGTCACTATTATATCGGCTTTCTTTAAACTTTAAATGTCAGGTGTGAAATCGCCACTTAATTCAACCACTGATTTTTTGATGGCAGCAAATCGAGGTTACCAATCTTTAAGTCTTTCTCGAACCAATGCTTTTAGAGGGGCTATATAGACAGTTTTTAGTTAAGGTCTTTCTTTCATCAGATGGAGAATTGCTAATTCACTCATTATAGTCTTGCCTGATCCAGTCGGAGCGCCTATGAGGATATTTTTATCAGTTTGATAAAGACTGAAGAAAACTTGAGTTTGGATAGGATTAAAAAACTTGAAATAGGAGTAGAGTTGCTAGAAAAGAGGGTTTTTTAAGGCTGTAACCGGCAGAGGTCGTAAATCAAGTAATTAGGTAAAGGGCATTGTATCAATTTAAATGCCCAGCCCTTCCAGAGGAACATAAATATCTTCATCTCCACTGTCTGTCATCCACCGATCAGAAGTAATCCTCAATCTGTAGGAGCTTTGTTCTTTTCCTTTGTAACGAACGTAAAAACTGACATTCACAACTCTCCCTTTAGTCACAAACTCCTATTCAATAGTTATTGTTTCGCTGTGCAGTAACTCCTGCTCATCATCGAACAAAATCCAGAAAACCTATGATTTCAAATGCCATTTTGGATTATATCTCCAAGTGGGTCGAATAGCAAGATCTACTTTGAGAATGGTTTGGGCAATAGGCTTTAAATTGAACTACACTTACACCCGAGGAATATACGAGCAATACCTTTGAAGTTAATCGACAACATATTTGTTCGTATTCTTTCCGAGCAAAGCCATTCTATCTGTATAATCATTGGCCTCTAAAAACTCTTACACCGTCACATTGGCATTGGCAAAGTCTTCATAGTTAGTATTACCCAAAAATCCATCCATTTGTTTCTTTGTTCGCATAGCATTGTATCCTGAGTAACTAAAACGAGTGAATTGCTTGAGAGGGGAGTCGTCTTTATACACTCGATTTTCAATGTATTTGCACCAATTTAGGATCTTTCTGACGTTTTCAGCTTGGCTTTTTTTACTGCAGAGATCTAGCATGCATCGAAGCAAACGAATACTGTTTTGGACAACGTATTGGGTATCGTTGACGAGGGAAAAGTTTTGATATGTAATTTATCTGAGATAACCCTGAAGAAGCAAAAGGACTTTCTGTTGGGTATCAATAATTGGCCCTTCATCCAAATTGACGGATGTTCTATCTTTCTTCATAATAAAATCAGGCTATTCATCAAGCAGCCAATATTTCATTAGCAGCTTAAGTTCATCCATCTCTTCTAATCTGGGACTGATACTCTAAAACTACTTGCAATTTGACAGAATGTTGAGTAATTGTAGATCGGTCTTAAAATCAAACCTCTTCTTGAAAAGATTCGGATCATCAGTTGCAAATATATTGAGACTGCTACAAAGATGAGCCATTGTTTAGCATTTTATGTAGTAATGAGAAGTTACTCGGCCTATTTCGGTAGATGTTACTGAGAGATTTTTATGATCCAATCGCACCAATCGCATTCGATCCAATTCGCTTAGCACTTCGTTTACTTTTCTTCTCATAAATTCGTCATAGTTCATCTATCTCTGCACTTCATTTGCGCCTCGAGAGCATCCGTAAATTTCAGGGCATCTTTTTAGCCTGACAGCCAAAAAAGTATACTTGAGCCAATCAAATGCTTAATCTTATGAAGTGACTGTGCCCGAAACGACTTCAGCATTAAGAGCCTCTTTGATAAACTTTATAAATTTAGAGTCAATTGCTGAACTGTTTGTGAGAGAGCCAATATAGGAACTCACCTTTGCATGGTCAGTCATAAGAGTAGCTTAACCATTGGTATCATACTGGGGGCGGCCAGCTCGACCAAACATCTGTTGAACATCTAATGTACTGAGATCTCTGCTATCAGTAAGGTTAGGATCGTATATATCAGTTCCCTTGATAATGACAGCATAAGCTGGTAAGTTGACACCCCAAGCCAAAGTGGCAGTGGCCACTAGCATTTTGATTTCACCGCAAAGGAACATCTTTTAAACTGCATTTCTGTCAGATCTAATCATACCTGCGTGATGGAAGCCCACACAATTATTAATCACTTTCTGCAGGACTCTATCTTTTAAATTTGAGTATTTCTTTTGGACGTTAGTTGTCTGTTTCAGAAGATGCTAATCAGTCATAAGTTTAGCTCTATCGACCACGTATTCACAATATTTTACTGTTTCTCGTCTGGAATGGACAAACACGAGGACCTGCTTTTCTGTTTTTAAGTGGCCCATTACAATTTCATAGCATTTTTCATTGAATATGTCCCTTATATTACGCTTTCTTGATAGATTATTAGTGCAGTCTTTAGGATTTTTGATTCCGACAAAGTGAATGACAAGCGGAACAGGCCTAAAACTAGCATCAAAGTGAAACATGCCTGTTTATCTCGGTACTCGTAAGAAATCTGCCACATCAAGGTAGTTAGGCAAAGTAGCGCTGAGACCAACAAGTCGAATCCTGCGTTGAGTTCGTTATATGGTTCTAAATAATCGGGCTACAATGCTCTCTAAAACCCAACCTCTTTAATCATTCAGTAGATGCACCTCGTCTAATATCAGGAGATTCATTCCTTACATGGCCGATCCTCCTTTTCTTGTTGTTACATCAAACTTCTCAGGAGTGGTAATCAAAATATTGGTAGTGGCTAACTCTCTCTGTGAAAGTTGAATATCTCCAGTCGATTATCTTGTTTTCAGGAAAGGAAATTTAACGGTAAATTTTTGAACTAGTTCATTAGCTAAGGCTTTCATGGGAGAAATATAAACGATACGGACATCTGCAAAGTTTTGCACTTTGCGCATGGCATTCAGCATGGTGAGTGTAGCGATGTTTGTTTTACCAGCTCCTGTGGGGGCACAGACGAGCATGTTATCATTACCATTATAGGCTTGATCAAAAACTAGGCTTTGAATTTCATTTAAATACTCAGATTAGAAACAACTGCGGAACAAGCGGTCAACATAATCTGTAACTCTGAGCAACTTAGTTTCTTCTGTTCTTATTTTAAGAGGCGGCTGCAGAGTAAACTGTACGTATTAATTATGATCAAACTTCTTTAAGGTAGGAATTTTTAGGGTTAGTTCCTGATTAGTCAGTTTTATAAAATTAAGTTCGCCGAGCTATTCTTCACGGGCTATCCATTTATTGGTTTTTTATTTTTACTTTCCTTTCTTTTTCTCCACGGGCTATTACACCAATCCTTCCAGTGATTTCTCAAAGAACTTGCTCTCAGTTAAGCAGTCACAGATATCATTTTTAAAAGTGATAAGATATTTAACGAGTTTCTCGTTGGCAACTAAGGTATAAAGCTCATTGGAGAGATAGTCATCGGGTCTGTCTCTTTATTTATATAATCGTTCAAATAGCTCGTACATGAGCATTTTCCAAAATTAGGGGGATTGTTGGACAAGCACATCTCCAAATTATTTGTGAAAATCTTGCACAAAATTAGTGTGTAGTTTTTTCTCCCTTTCCTTAACACTCTAAAACTCCAAAAAGAGTTTGAAATTGACTTGATTTGGCAGGAGATTGTGTTTGGCAGCACAGACATAGTTCTTCAACAAAGGATCATTGGCTCCATATCTTTCCCTTTCAACAACCCATTCCGGTTTTTGTTCCATATATTTGTTTTCGGGGTGTAGTAGTTTCTAAAGGTATTCTTCTTTGAGTCGATCTAGATCGCTGTCTACATCTTTTTTGCCGTATTTGATCTTCTCCATCCATTCCTCGCGTTCCTTCTTTGCATGTTCGATATTATAGACTCGCCCGTTGTCATAGCCATCAATCTTGTCCTTGAGGTATCCAGTGAATCTGCATTCCGAGTGTTGATATTTCCACAAGTCACAGAGTTCCTCCAAGTTTATCATTTCTATTAATAAAAGATTTTGTAATTATGTACAATTAATAGCTCTTGCCTTAAATACAATTTTAAAAGCATTCATCGGCAGGTCATTTTCTGTAAATGTATTCAGTCAATATACAATCATTTTAGAGTTTGAAGCAGAAATAAAAGTATACCTAACGCGATGAGCACTGCAGCCACGATTATTCCGTCCTTTTTTGATGATTTTTACGGTAAGGGGCTTAAGACATTGGGGCTGCTCTCTTCTTTGGGAGAAGAATGGTTTATTTGTATCTCCTTTGATATTTTCATTGCGCTCTTGTTTCCGCCAAAGCTCGTTGAAATTTAACGACTTGGGTAATTATTTTCAATTTAATTCGGATGATTGTATCTGATGTTTTACTCTTATTTGCTAATATCAAAAAATTAACTAACTTTATTTGAAAGTTTATTGTGATACACATCCTGATTCTCATCTCTTTCCGCATGATGTTTTTGAAAATTGGGCTGATAAATAGTTCGAGATGATTCGATAGTAATTGGTTTCCTGTGGAAATTCTTTAGTTCATCGCTCTAGCCATTAAGATAGCTATTACTCTCGAGAGTGTTAATTTTATTATTCCATGTTGGATAATCTGGGCTATATTTTGTGGGAAAATAGTGTTGTGATTAGACAGTTTTTATTGGATTCGCATTATGATGAGAAGAATGAATTTTGTATGAATTGCTGTTACTCATGCGCGAAGAGCGATTTGAGCGACCCGAACGATTGGAGTTAGATGAAACGCGGCTTGATCTAAGTTCACTGTTTCTGACTGCGTCTTTATATCGAATGTATTCAATGTTTTCTGCTATCTTTTGATTCATTTGAGAGAGGGCTGATTTATTCTCCGTTCTATGGTTAACATTAGGGAGGTAATCCAGACTAGTTTGAGGTACTGGTTCGGTGTAAACTGTCTGTTGCGGGAAATAGGAACGTTTTTATCGACTATTATAGAGTTGCTGATAGTTAAATTTCTGATTGTCCTGTTAAAAGGATCCGTTTCTGTTCAACTATTTTGAAATGGAATTGAACATCTTAATAATATAAAATCTAAATCATAGTGGTGAAAACAGATAAGTTGAGAGCTATAATTAAAAAGATATATATTCTAAATAGTATTCATAATATCGATTAATCATTTATAAATAGAAATATTTCATGCAGGACCAACACTAAGAAATATTTTATAATTTTAATACTCATATCATTATTACAAGCAGGACTATAATCACCATAAAATGATACACTTTACTTTACTAAAAGATAATGAGAGCTGATGAAACACTCATTATTGGATAGTTAAAAGGAAGTGTTACACTTGAACAACCCGATTGTGTTCCGATTAGGCATATGGTTATGGTCTATGTGATGGCATAATCAAAATCATCGTAAGTATCTGCATTTCGTGAGTAGGCAAGCATCACTGAATTCGCATTAATTATATAAGTGCATGATCCATCTTAATATCCACTATAAAATAAATCTCTCTTCATTGAACTGGTGGACGAGCCATAAAAATCACCGACACCGCATTGGTAGTAGTCATAACCAACGAATGAGCTGATTTGACTTCCTATTTGAATTATAATATTAGTTGAATTGGTCATTGATATTGATTGTCGATACCAAAATAGTTGAATGCTTAATAATGGGCCATATATTCCTCCATAGACTGCAGAATTAACTCCTTAAAAATACATATTGGTTAAATAACTTCCTCGGTAGGTACTTACATAGTTGTTAACTTGATATCCATAGCAGACCTGATACTATTGTGTCCATGTGCTTTCAGAAAATGCGATATCAGAAGTGAAAAAGCAGATTGATGTAAATTATCCTCCTTGCCAGTCTTAACCATTTGTATTGCCGACCGTTCGAGGCATTGTGAGTGAAAAATAGCTACTATTAGATGTTGCCGTAACAATTTGATCCATGTTTGTAATAGTATCGTTCATAAGAGAAGTGGGCCTGCTTGTGGGAACATAATAATCTTTAATTGAGCAGGTGTACAGTCCTCCATTTGGCTGTGATGATCTTTGCATAATGAGCGTATCGTAGTTAGAAGATGAAGTAGCTGTCATAAACATGATTCCTATATTATTGCGGTGATACCAATCCAAGAGAAATGATCAAAACCAAGAGTGAACGTATAGCCTGGAATAGCAATTCCTCCGGAGGTAGGAACGTAGTTGACTGTACCTTGAAGTGCAAAACTAATATACACATTTTGTAGAAACTATTGGCTGCCTACTAAGGAAAGAATAAAGAGCAGTCCAAATATTATTTTCATATTATTATTATTAATCTAGACACTTATCAAAAATTAACCAAGAAAAGGAATGCTAAATTTCATCAGATACACTTCATTTGTTCACATAGTCATATCAAAATATGTATATTTAGTTTGTCAGAGTGATTACATCTTTAAAGTCGCATCACATGTTTAGTCCAATTTAATGCGATATAAATATATAAGTCTCCGATCAAATGGCCGAACAAATGCCCTCCAATTTAGGGAATTCATTGAGCAGAGAATACCTTTTCTCGCTTAAAAGAATCGCTCCTTTTGCCTCTAGAAAATTTGAGGTGGAAGCTAGTTTTGCTCCTGTTTGCAAATAGGACTAAAGGTAGCTTTTTTTCTCATGAAGACATAGAAGACTCGATCTCGTTCCTCGCGTAATGGCTACGAATCTACAATACATAAACTCATTCTTTTTGCCTGCTGAGCAAGTAGTTATGATTAAATGTAGCCCTGCTCTCCTTCTTATGTCCTTCTCTCTTCTGTTTACTTCACAAAAATAAAGAATGAGATGCTGTTTTAACCGTAAAATATTGAGGTTGCCATTGTAAGCATTCTTTAATTTAGCCAAGAATCAGTCTTTGTGGGATCTGTAAGTAGCACTATGAAGATTACATCGAGGTATTTTTAATATAATTGAGCATACCGGAAGCAAAATGCATCAAGCCAAACAAAATTCGAATACATACACAGGTCTCATCAGAGGCCTCAGTAAAAAGTTTGGGCAGTAAAGGGAAAAATATCAGAAAAAGTGTTAACTGTCTATGATACAATAAACAAAGACGTCAGCAGAGGCCTAGATAAATTTGTGCTAATCTTCAGAGTCTTAGTAGTCAGATTCTCTGCTAAATGGAATATAGAAAAACGATTGTCTTCTCCGACAAAATCTAAAGAAAAGATGAAATTGATTCTCCATTATTCTCCATTATGATTTATTTGATAGTGAATTATCTTATACTGATATATTGACTTGATTTTAATGATAAAT
>Ga0302188_10001602_pt1 | contig 17581 bp, 17 predicted proteins | sample II_Bog_E2_1_FD_198783 | JGI IMG/M metagenome (GOLD analysis project Ga0302188, IMG submission 198783) | Peat permafrost microbial communities from Stordalen Mire near Abisko, Sweden - II_Bog_E2_1 | ecosystem: Environmental > Terrestrial > Soil > Wetlands > Peat | place: Sweden: Abisko...
TGAATGATCTAATTGGCAAATTTAGTTTTTTTGATACTGAAGGCTTTATTGCAGAGATAGATCTTAAATTTTAAAAATTAATCGGTGATTACTGGTAGGAAGGGGGTTTTGGATTGCATGTAATTTAATTTGATGCACGACTGGAGGGAGAAGAGATAGTTGAAATCAATGTTTTCTATTTTGTTAGGATAGTCATCTGCGATTTTATAGAGATGGTGGATGGTGATGGACTACTTTTCAGACTTGGATAGATTGATATCTCTGTCCTATAAGTATTTGTAATAGTGATAATAGGCCAAGATAAAGTGAGTGATTTATTTGCTGCTGGGCGACAGTTTGATGATATTCAGCAAGAGGAGCAGGTTGACTTCTATCTTTTTGATCCGATTCACGGTTATTAGTTAGATTATGTGATCTATAATTAGCATCTAAATGGTTTCGTAAGTGATATTGTACGTATTGATTGAATCTTCAGTAAGTAAAAGTTTAACGGTTTAGTATTATTCTAATCGAATTAACTATTTGAACACTATCTGGTGGAAGGCTTGGTCAGAAATTAGATTATCAAAGAGGTATCCCTTGAAGAAGTGAAGGAAGCAAATCAAGTTTTCATTTGATAGAAGCAGAAACTCCACTGAATTAATCACGATGGATTTTGCCTTAATGTCTGAGCATGTATAATAATTGCGAATAATCTAACTGATGAGACGCAATCCTTCCTCTCTAATAGAAGTATTGCTTTGCACAATATCTCGTGATTAATTATCATAAACAGCATCATATAGAGGCCTAGTATAAGAGTTAATATTGAATAGATAAAGAGTCTCTATTGATTTCATCCATTTTATGTAATTCACTCTGCTCTATGGTTCAATTTAGAACCTCTAGCTTAACGTACAAAGGAACTATGAATATTTTCCGATTTCGCATTTACTGATCATAATTTTACCAATAAATCGATTAAATTCCTCCGCACTGCCTGATAACTTAATGTATTTATGCTCGAGGAGTCTAATCAAAACAGAGAGATGCGAGAGAGAAGAGAATATGTACGCAAATATATATTCATTCCATTTTTAGGAGGGAGAAGAGAATATGTTGAAACATTTTATCAACTATGGAGTGAATTCAACTCCCTCGTGCGTAAAAAAATAGTGTAATATCTCCGTTACGGTCATATCGCTAATTTCAGAGAACTTGAGACTAAGCTTTGCTAATTAGTAGAGAAATAGGGAATACAACTCAATTTTCAGATAGCCCTCCATCTCCTCTTCACTTAAGTGGTATCCTTTCTGCACTAAATTGTTGAATATGATGGCGGCGATATCTGCGTAGTCATATTTTAATAGATCGTCTGCTACTGTCTTATAAATCTACTTCATATCATCGATGACCTCAACTTATTTGATTAATTTCTCTCTCTCGCTGGCGACATAGAATTTGCTGCACAATTAAAAGTGATGCTTTAGTACTTGAAGTTGACTGTGGGAGATGATAAATCTGCTGAAGTGCTTGATGTTGGTGATAATTATCTCACTTTACAGTAGATCGCTCACAAACAGAGGGAATTAAGTCAAGACGGTGGGATAATTGTGGAGCACCGCCGAATTGAGTAGCTCCTCATTGAGAGAGTAGTATTAAAATAGGTGGGATAATTTATCAGCGGGTTTTTTAGTTAGATCGATATGCGATTCAAAGAATTATCCGATTGTAAAGTATGAATTTTTGAGACGATTGCTATAGAGAGTGAAAAGTTATTGGCGATTGTTTGGGCTGGTTTTATCAGTGGCATTGTCGCTTTTTAAATATTACAGCAACAGAACAACGTAGTTTTGATATCTTTAACGATGGGAGATTGATCGAAGAAACGTGCTTACCGTTGGCAGCCAACCCTCGAAAGTTTCGCTTGTCTCCATAAATATCAGCATGTCCTCATGAGTATGTTCGGAAGAATTCCATAGTTCGAGCGGCGTGCGTGGCCTGGCTTCCTCGATAACATCATCCTGCCTAACTCTTATTTTGCTGTTGGTCCTTCCCATGTTTTTCAATTATAATAAGTAAATGGTTAAACTTTGTTTCGATGGATGCAATGATATAAATTTGTCCTATAATCAGATGATCGGTGATATTTAAATCAAATGTTATCGCATTACTATAACCGTAAATCCAGTCTTGATGCTTCCAAAGCGGAAGTACCCGATGAGAAGGAAAGCGAAATTATTAACAGCTTTTACGAGGAGAGGAGATCGAGGTCATATAATCCGAAGCAGCACAATCTCCTCAAGAAAAATATATCGTATTTCAATCAGCAGGATGAAGCACAGCAATAAAATGAACAAAACAAAGGTCGTTCCAAAGGAGGGGTGATTCAACGAGATTTTCCCTTGTTTGAAACTTCAGTTCAGCCGATGGTAATTTCAGACAAAAATGGTAATCGTCCCTTAATTCCTCGTCCGCCAACAGCTTCAGTGAGTTCGGTTCTTAATCGATAGGTTAAAACATCAGCAATCTCATAGAGCAGGCAGCTGAATTAGCAAATCAAAGATGAAGATTACAAACAGCAACTTAAAAGTTAACTGAACAAACGTATAAGTATTACCAGCTATCTGGCAGAGATTAATCAAACGAATAAAGAAAATATGAGTATCATCAATTATGACAAAAGGGAAGAAGATTAATTTCGAAAGAGTAAAGCTGAGGAGAGAAACTTTAGAAATTGTCCTCAATAATAGATATCTAATTCTCGAATAAATATCAACGAGATATTAAATGAGAATAGCAGAGTCAAAAGGATAATTGATAGTCGTTGCTCTATTAAAACCCTACAACAATAAAGCCAGAATACGTTTGAGTTCAGCAAAAATGAAGGAACAGAGCGGACTCATATAGCCCATATACCAATACTGAGCCATTAACATTCAGGTAGTCATCAGTCGGAAAGTAGGGATAGGGCAAGTTAAAGATAGGAAGAATTAAATTAGCAACAAAATATATTGATGGGCTCATAACTGACTTCTCTCAATGAAAACTCATATCCACTGAGATAATTTGGATAAAACACAACCAAAATGGGATAATTCAAAGGTAACTACTTCGATCCCGAACTATAGGCCAACTATAAGCGCAGAATTAGCGATCTTTAAAAGGAATTATCAGACATTAAGGCCTAAAAACAACGATAAGATAAGTTCATCTCCAGCATCTTTAAGATGCGCAGAGTCCTGCTGTAAGTTGACCAAGACTGCAGTCTAAAATAGCTCTGGCGTTGGATAAAACATCTCCCAAACAGTCTAGCAAATAAATGATGTTTACTGACCTTAATAATTCCCAATGAAACCGATATCATTAATTTAGAATACTATCAGATACTGTCTTAGTTATTAAATATCTTGATGAGAGTTGTGCCTCTCATAAATCGATTGATGTTTTATTACAGGTAAAGAGAGTTGTCCGAGTCGAATATCTTTTAGAAGAGAGTGCTGAACCCATTCTTTTACAACCATTAGGGCAAAAAATAATCTCTCCGAAATTCGAACTCACTGATAAAGTTTTTGAAGAGCACGCTGTTCACACACATGGACGGCCTCCTAAAAGGTCTCAGCCATTCCTGTGGTATAATATGTATGAACATTCCTTTACTAAGACACTAAATGGGGCAGTATTCCACTATCTTAATTCCCACCGGTATCTGACTATTGATTGAAAGCAAAGAAATAGTGATGGGGATGACATAATTCTATTTCTTAAAAAATTTGGTTTTGAAGCAATTCTCAGTTATGGGGTATTCGACTATGGCATTTTAGATGTACCTATCGTTGTCATTCTCTGTGAGGGGGTGATCGAAAGTGACGAGTTCATACTTCTTTGCAATAATTTAGATATAAGCGAATAACTTATTTTTAGCCAGAAAGAGAGGGATGTTGAAATCATGCAAGAAATCTTTTGATTTATAGAGGGCGTTGCCTCGAGCTTTAATTTTGTCGTCAATGGCATGCGTTTCATAGTTGTTCTGCAGATAGACGTCAAAGCAGTGAATGCCAGGCAGATACCGAATGAGACAGTACTTTCCCTTTTTCACATCTATCTATTGATACTTATAGTAAAACAACTCATTTTCTATAATTTAGTTGATTGACGTTTCGTCCTCGCGATGAATAAGTAAATTCTCGAACTATACCGTGATGCGTTTAATGTAGGCAATGAGGTCGACTTCGTTGATAATTCTGCATTGTTTATTCTTATCCTTGATCTTGATGGGAATACTTGTTTGCTCCGTATTATTAATGGTCTTAAAAATGGCAGTCACGAAGTCAATCGTAAATTAGATAAAACTAAAAAAATGCAACATGGACTCAGGACAGAATTAGATGTTGAGGTAAATCGATTTGGGGGAGTAGTAGGGCGATATCGACAGGCGGAAGAGATTATGACGCACATGGTTGAAAAATACGAAGCTGTCCTGGTTGATGAACTTGATCGTGAAGGGCTGAATGAGGCCCATCGCTTTGGGATATATACTTACTTTTCCAGTATTGGCATCGACGTTCATGAATGGTTTTATGTAATATTCTAGGAATTATTACTCCTTTAATTCTTCGTTGATGATTTCATAGGAGAGCTTGTCCTACACGTTTATCTGTTGGATTATCTTTAGGAGCTTCTATTCGGGGATGACTTCATGCGTGGTCTGTTTTTTGTTTGTGCCATCTAGAAGTAAGTTTCCGATGTATTGGCTGCGTTATTTTTACAACCGCAGTTTTATTTACCATTTGCCGAAGAAGATAATTTATTCAGCAAGAACGAGGGGCAGTTAAGAGGATTATTCTGAAGGGAGCGAGTGATTTGATTAATTAATTTTCGTAGGCATTTATTCGTTGTTGGTAAGAATAAGAGGAACTGTTATTGATACTTATGCTGGGTGAGAAATAATATAGGGCTACTATTATTTTGGCTATTGTTTAATATACTTCAAAGATGGAGGAGCCAGTAGAGTGGGAGGAGGCACTACCGCAGAAGCTGGCGGAGAAGATTATTGCATAATTTAACGCTTGATTGTTTTCTGTATCTTGGGTGGCGATGGTAATGGCGATGGTTGACTCTGTATAATGATTTAATGTATTTAATTATTAATCTGAATCGATTGTTCCGTCTGGCTGATTTCCGCAATTTTCGGTTCTGAGAAGTTTGACACCGTATTGACTAAGATATACTCGGGACTCTGCTTTGCCTTTAAAATATCGTATATATTTTCTAATTGCTTAATAATTAGTTTCTCGTTCTCATTCTCCTCCTTTTTTTCCTCTGTTTTGGCCTCTTCCAACTTAAAGATGGGTAGTCGGAATTCTTTTTCGACAGGAGTGAATTTTTTAATAAGAAAGCTGGCCTTCCCCAAATATTTCAAACAGTTCCTATAGCCCAAATAGTTAGTAAATTAATAAATCTTTTTGTATATTTTTTCGTCATTCTACCTGATGATCAATCCAAGAACTGATTTGCATAGACTGATAATTGAGACCAATATAACTGCATCTTAAATAATCTGGTTTTTATTTTTAGATTCTTTCAACTTGCGGATGTGCTCCTACATTATCTACATTCCTTTGAGCGTCAGTCGCAATGACTTAAAATACTTCTTCTTCCGCTTTTGCAGCAGGGCTAAATTGTTGAGGCAAACCGCAAGCAGAGGAGCATCGGTGTGTTGATTATCCACATAAATCATACTCTTTTTTAATAACTCCTTGGCCTGCTATAACTTGCACTGTCTAATCTGTCAAAACATAAGTACTGGATGAAGTTGTAACTGAGCAGATTGATGAAGTGCAGCGAGAAGTTGTTGACGCTGGGGTTGTCTTCGTTTTCATGCAGAGCAGTTATTATGTTCTGATAGTTATGCTTGAAATAACTAATACTTATCGAGGGGACATCAGACTTGGTAATCAGTGATCCGCATCGTGCCATCACCTGCGCTAAGGATGATTGGTTTTCACTCACTATCCTTTTTATTTCTGCGTGCGATAGCTATTTCTCGAATAATCTTGCTCGAACATCGTCAAGATTCATATTGAATTATATATTTTTATAGAGAATGGCAAACAAAATAAAATGGTTCATCGGTCATCATTCATGATATATTTGATCTGATGAATCTGCCTATATGAGGGAGTAAATGACAATTTAATAAATTAAAATTTAATAATATCCGCAGTTTATAAGATATTCATATTTCTATTCGCTATCCTTCAACTCACATGCAAAATTTAACACACTTACTCCGCAACTCGCTTGCATTAATAACAGTAAAAACGAGATTCAAGTTCAGTGGAATTCCTCATTCATTTTTCCGGAATGACTTTGATCAGCATCTGTAAATCCTTTCACTGACTCAATAAGGTCCCTTCTCATCTATTTAGAACTCTCCCAACTCGCAACGATAAACTCTTACAGCACTTCCGTCAACCATTTGCAAAAAAATAGTCTTGAATAGTCTCTCCTTCAACTTCAATACTCCCTCACAGAAGCAAAAGATAAATATCCATGGTCAATTAATTTACACGCGTGTTTGATGAATAGATAGACTATTCTTTTAAAACTGCTCAGCCGTAAAAAATAGTTTGAGACTCGCCTGTAACAACTCTATCTGATCAGTTTAAGTGCTAAGGGACCAGTAAATTTAGACACAGTTAAAAATTTAATAAATTATCTGATTTGCCTGACCATATATAACCCTAAGAAATGTAATTCGGTTTTAGAGTTCATTAAATCTTAAAAGGAATTGCCAGACTATTTATTATTCTTTGATGCTCTCAACGATATCAAATAAAAAAACCAGAGTTAAAGAGGGTTAAAAAAGTTGGAAGAACTGCCCGAAGAGGCTCCGTACTAGAAAAGTATGTATGAGTTGATACAGTTTTTAAATATAACAATTTAGCCTATATGACTCTGCACTCTCTCAAGAAGAAGCATCCGAATGGTGTCAAATATAAATCGTAGCTGAAAGCTAAATCTTAGGAGTTGCTTATTATCTTTCTAAACGCGCTGGCATAAGCCTAACGTATTGGGATATATATACAGATAATCCATAAAGTGTCCTTAATTATACACCTGAATAATTAAAATAAATTTAGGAGCTGCAAAGATAGATCAAAGCTTATGTTAATAAATAAAGAAGAAGTCTTCCCACTGGCCCACATGGCGAAATGAAAATATTAAAAAATGCTAATAGTCACATCATTTCCATGAATATAGCAGCACTACTCTTTGAACTTTAACGGACGAATTAATGCTTTTATTTCCTTCAGTTAAGTTTAGAGAGAGCTATGAGCTTAGGAGAGCTTGAAAGAGTTGGTATCGCGATGATTCTTCTTGGACGCTGCTATTATCTTCAAAATCAATAAAAATGGTAAACGGTTTATCTTGACCTTTTGTATCATAGCAAATCATATCCTAAGTCCATAAGCAAAGAAGCATTGTCAGTTTACAGTCATTTGCTTTTCCAGGAAGGACGCCTGTACGAAGCTGAAAACTATCTGAACCAATCCCTTTCAATAGATGTTGAAGAAGGATTGGAAGGCTTAATTCTTCCAAGCTATGATTTTTCATTCTGATTTGGGCAATATCCTGACATTATCTAATATTATTAATTATTAAAAATATCAACTCAAAAATACTATCAAATATAATTAGTAATACTGCAGAATTTGTTGAATTCAGCAGAATAGGTATATGAAATAGACGATATTGGCATGGTGCAGTTTTTAATCGATTTAGCAATTGATAATTTTTATACACTTGGGTATAACAGTAATACTATTTCTAACTTTTGCTAAATTAATAAAAATCATTCGATGGACAATATCAACCAAATTGATCAATTCTTCGTTCAAACGTCAATGTCCCAGCTTTCCATGGGTTCTGATATTCTTCTGAGTGCTGAAAGTAATAAAACATCAAAAAAATAGTACGGCCGATGGAATATTTTCTAAAGTCAAGAATACCTCTAAATATTAAAGAAGTGTTCAAATAATAGAGATGTGATAAAATAATTAAAAAATTCCCTTTCCAATAGAGTCTAATCTCAAATCAGAGCCCACCATCAAAAAATGCTAAAGAAATATGGCAGTTTATAAAAGATTATTGAAATTGCAGGACGAAGGGAAAATCATAGGCTGCTTCAAATTAACAAAAGACTGACGTTTTGTCTTCAAAAAATTACAAGAGTGGCATCAATAATTCCATCAATAAACATCAAATGGAGTTAGCAACTGTAGTGATTTCCAATTTACTGAATACTTTATTTTGATTATATTTCTTACTGGGAATTATATCAATAATGAAATGCGATAAGAGAAATATAAATGAACTCTCTTTGAGGATAAAGCATTCTGATCAAAAATAATTACTACCACATATGAGGATTTTTGAACAGCAATAGCAAGCCCAAAAATGTAAAATTGGTTAATAGAAGTTTATTTTCATTGAATGGACATTGAGTTGTGCATATATTCTGTTTGTGTTATTATGGATGCAATCCGAAACTCTCGTATAATGAGGGAAAGATTATCATGAGTGTGACTTGTCTTATCATGTTCATTTTAAATTATATGACTTAGTTATAAAACTTCTAATGACGTGAATTAATTTAATAATTAATTTCACCATAAATACACAGCCATGAAACGATATTCAATTTTACCAACGACTCTTTTTAGATTTCAATCAGTAAAGGTACCTAAACTAAGATAATATTCTTCTCAACAATCTCGAGGATTAAGGTCGTTTGATTTCAAATTGGGAAGCAACAATCTCTACAATCCTTGTTCAGGGGATACTTACCTTGGGCCAAACGGACTTTCATTAAGACCAATTGGGAATAACTTAGTTGAATTTTTGGATACGTTTAAAGGAAAATGTATATATGAGCTCTCCAAAGATTTAGTAATCCCAGCCAATTTCGTTGTGATTCATGAACATACCGATCACTTTTCTATTCAAACGACACAGCCAATTGACCCTTTATAATTTTGTTAAAAAGTAATGTAGTTTTTTGAGCAACAAAATAAGCTGACACTAAAGCAAATGGACGAAAAGGTATCTAAGATATTCAAATGACGATCTTGATTCATTCACAGAATTAAAATTTAAAAACATCTGGTTTCCGATATTATATGAAAAAAAAATATTATTTTTTTTACTAAAATGATGCCAAGTTTAGCGATAAATGTAAGGGATGTATATCGGATAGCTGCTATAAATTGTTTAATATAAAAATGGTTAACAAATAAAGATAACAGCATACCCGCAAGTTAATATTCAGAGTATTTAACATCATAGTCATAGATATTAATTTGTATCATTAATAGTAATAATTGTTTGTTCTAGGGTATGTAATTATCTACTATAAGAATGAAAGATATAAATTTCTGTAGATAAATATCAATGAAGTGATAAAATGCTCACGGCTTATTTTGTGAGTAAGTCGGTTCATAATATTCTTATTGTTCTTATAGTAAATCTATTTCTGCTAAATTCTATGAAAGATGAATAAGCTCATTTATGATTATTTATGTTGGCTTCAGCATGTTAGTAATTTGAGCTTTTTCTGCTATGTTTTTATTTGGAATCTTCATTATGTTTGCTTTGATTTTTTGCAGTTACCTTGAAGCCAGTTTTGCCTTCTCTTGTATGAATCCCTTATCGCGACTCCATTTCTAATATTGCTCATCTTGCTTAGCGTTACTTTCAATCACTAGTCTAAGAGCACTTTCCAGCTATTCCTACTACTTTCTTTGATGTACCAAACCATTTAATTCATCTACAACATGTTGTAAATTAATTGAAGAGAACTAAGAAGAAAAATGGAGGTTAGCTTCCTTTGATGGAGTGATTGAGGAATTCTCTTTACGATGTTGCTGCATTTGATTATTAAACTATATCAACTATAGTTTAGTCTTTTCAGTCTCTGCCTTTATCTTTTTCAATATTTATTAAGATTAATTGATCTATTTTTAATAATGTCTCTTGAACTCATTCTTTTAGATAGAATCCATAGAATCACTTGTAATCATTTGCTGCTGCCCTATTATCTATCTAGTGGACTTGAGGTTTCTCTATTCAAGTTCATCAATTCTATTTATGTACTCAGCCTCCCTCTCCCGAAAACTTTTCAGTTGAAACTATAGATAGTTAATGTGGTTCAGTTCCTCATCAGAAGTTTATTTTAATTCTGCAATTTATTTCCGAAGATCCACTAATTATTTTTATTGAAGGGACTACTTCGAACGCAGTTGAAGTATTTCAGTCTACATCATATGAGTATTTAATTTATTCTACTATGTTTTTACAGTGTCAGTGTCATAAGTATCATAGATGATTGATTTGCGCATTTATTTGTTTTCAGAGAGATTTATTAGCTGCAAAGTTAATTCCTCAATCTTGTCCTCTAATTATTTAACCTTATCCGTCATTTTCTCTATATTTAGTTCCTTTTATTCACAATTCTCCTTTAGTCTTGCTATTTACTAATTTAACTAATGACTTTGGCTGGCCTCATATTCAAGTTAATTATTCTTCTCGTTAAGACTGCAGGCCATCTTTTCCACCTCTTCTTTACTCTGCATTTCCATTTGCTCTATCTCAAGCTATTTTTATGATATCTTGATTTGGAATTACATTATTTCTGCCTATAAAGATTAAATCTTCTGTTAGTTTGTTGCCTTATTCGCATTTATTTCACTTTAAAATTTGACCTTGAGTCTCTATAATTATCTTTACAGTTTGTTATTAATTTCAGTCACTTTTTGTAACCCTTCCTCCATCTAATTTTTTTCCTTTTCGAATAAGCTGTAAGACAATTGATATTAGGCGACTAAATCCTGTAATTAATTTCCCATTTTTGTCAGTTCAATAATCTAATTGCTCTTTTCTTCAAGTAGCCGCAACATATCTCTATTGGTCTCTATTATTCGTTTGTTAAATTATGGTAGCTAAGCCGAATTTATAGACATTGGATATGTATTAAGAAGCTATATTTCAGATGCCAACCCTTCATTTCTTTACTGATATATTTTACACTGATTTTAAAGATTAAGCAGACTTATTTTCAGTTCAGCATTCTCGCGATATAAAATAGACACTGCTTGGCTTAGTTGAAACTAATACTCCTATTTTTGCTGGAGAATATCGGCTATTCTATTGGATTAAAGCTATAAAACATTCAAATTGTCATGTAAAATACTATATTTCTCAGCGTTTTGCCTAATTATCTATTATTGAGCATTTATTCTTTCATTCGCTTCTATTTATTGTTTTTCTGATTGTTTATTCAGTTAGTCAATGAGAGTGCTTTTCTCATTTTCAATATTAAGAATCAATTATTTATAGGCTAAAATCTATTTGTTATAATTGTCGCAATCCCTGTCCATTTTACCTTTCAACTGCCGATTCTATCGCTAGGCTGCTTTAACTTGCTTTGTTTCAAAGTTTTTCTCGTCCTCCATAGATTTGAGTCTCTTTTTATATTATTCTACGTGAAACAGCATCTGTTTTGATTTGAATTATGCCTACTCCGCATTCCTAGTAAATTTTGTTATAACTTCTTATTTATCCTTCAATCTTCTGACCAGATCTGCATTTTTTTATTGACTGGCTTCAATCTACTCTTATTTTTTACGAATTATTGTTGCATAATTAGTTGATTTTTTCTACAAATCTCGCAGGAAGCCTTATAATTATTGAATCTTTTTGCGTGAAAGCTAAAGGTGTTAGGTTTGGGTTTGAAATCTTAACTGAAGTTCATTGTATTCCTTTTTGACTAACTATTTCTCTTCGCTGTTATTCTCCTTCACTTCTTTTTAGATATAATGTGCAATCTATTCCTTCTTTAATATGAGTTAATTTTGCAGCTGTGCCATTTGCTCTTATTTCAGCATATACTCCTCTTATCTCTTACGCTAAATGCTCAGCTTTTCTTACAATTTTTAAATGATTAACTGATAATCATTCTCTTTGCTTTTTTCGATCTGCAACTCTTATTTGATCCGACCATTTTCAGTTTATAATCTGGTTGCTTCTTCTTGAATTCCATTATACCATTACCGAACTTATTTTAACTCTAAATTAGTGATTTAATGATTTTTAATTTCTGCTGCAAGCTGCTAAGATGCTAAATCTAATTATATCTTGATTTTGCTTATGGTTTATTCTCTCTCACTAGCTTATTGTTTGATAATCTCTCCGTTTTTCATTTTTAAATCCTCAAGGGATTGTTCCAATTAAAAAATGCGAGTCACCTTTTGTTCGAGATCATTTTTGATGAACCAATTTTAATCAGTTAGACTTCTATTGTGTTCTTTGATTTCTGCTACCTCAAGCACCTAAACTTAAAAATGTTGCAACTTCTCTATTCTCTCGACGTACTCCTCTATTTCCACTTATTTTTCCAAGAGTTACTTCTTTAAATGATCAATTTTTTCAGGATCTTTTCTGTTTAATATTCGATTCAGTTATTAGCTCTTAGTATTTATGATAGTATTCAATTGTTATATTTGTTATTGCTGTTTGATGATGTCATGCTAGTATTTTTCTAATTTAATTTGCTGCTATTTATTTTACTATAAAAGTAGTTTCACCCTTTTTGTTGATAGCTATCGCTCTTATCTTTGATTGTTATTGGAATGATTTTGAATTGGCACTGAAGGCCCTTCATTTTTCTTAGAGGAATGTACCAATATTCTCGTCTCTTCTTTATCCTAATTAATAGTTTGATAGAGTTTGTCATAGACCAACTCACTCTTGACTGTCTCTTCCGACCCGCATTTGTTACTCTCTATCTCGTGAGTATCTCTAATTAAAATATGACTGTTTTAATTTGCTTTTGCTTTGGTATTCTTCATTCCGATAGAATTTTGCATATTGAATTATTATTCTTTGTTCTACTTTAAAAAATTGTCATCAGATTGATATTTGACCATAGATTTCTCTTTATTCTTTTCAGGTAACTCGAGGTTTCGTAATAATCCGATTTCCGTCTTAATTCGCTTTAATTTTTTCTAAAAACTACTTTCGTCACCTTTGGGATTGTCATCACTGATATTGACTCTATTCAACAGTATTGTAGTTAAATCTACTTTTTTAGGTTTTGCATTTTCTGTTTTCGTGGTAGTATTCATCGAAATCGACTCAAATTAACTGAATAGGCTGATATCTACCTTAATTACGAACGCTAGAGATCTTTAATCGATAAATTTGTAGGAATTGCTTCTTTTAGGATGACTCTGAAAGCAAGAGTACCATTAACCGAGCAATATTACAAAGGATACACTTTGATTGATTGATACTCAAGCTTATTCGCAGATTTTCCAAGATCCACAACTACTCTCCCTACCAGTTTCGATTAATTGGGTCTCGAATTAGAAATGAGATTGATCATTACTATGGCTTCTTTTTTTAAATATTTCTGGTTTTTATAATCGTAGATCATATTGGTAACAAGTTGTAGTTGTTAATTGAAAGCAAGTTTTCCTTCGATTGGCTTGCATCTATTCCCGGATGAGATGACATGTTTACTGTTGCCAGTTTTCAACTCTAGAAAAAATAAACATGAAAATTTAATACTCGCAGTACCCTCTGTTGCTTAAATTAGGAAGCGGCACTATCTAATTTATTGCTTGTTTGCAGTCTGACGCATTCGGACAAACTGATTTCTATTTTTAGATATAGTTATTATTCAAGTGTATTAGCAGCATTAACTGAATATTGCCAAACGGGAGAGGAGGAGCATAGATCGGGGAAATATTCGGGGAGGTCAACAGATAAGTGGAAATGACAATGGCAGCAGCATTAGACGTAAATATAATAAGAAGTGGAGGGTTAATTGAAAATTAATAGAATGCCTATAAACTGTCAGCCGAATGATCTCAGTTATAATTAATATAATGAAAGATAATAATGTCATTTATCGTCTATTGTGTTTCTAAGACTGAAATAGAACTCAAATGGTTTGCTTTAGTTAGTATTCTCGATCGTGAAGAATTGGTTTTTCTTGATTATGATAGGATCTTAGATACCATAAGTATTTATCCCGTCCACTTAAATTTTTATATTTTTAACACCACCCTTGAATCCATATCTGCCAGCTATTTACAGCTCCGAGAAGACAGAACTATTTTATGCGATGATATTTTTCATCGCTACGAAATTTAACCCAGTAAAATCTACTCTTTGCTGATGTTTAATGGACACTCTTAGTCTTCGTTATGTGCTCGAAACAAATGCGTATGACCTTTCGATTATAAAGGCCTCAGGCTTGGTACAACCAATCATATTTAAGAAGGCCTAAGCGTTAATGATTGACACTGTTATTGATTGGCCTTTGGAATAAACTACCTTTTCATTTTTCCAAAACTGAAGTTTAGGAACTTTGATACGCCTCGGACGTTAATTATTTTCACTAGACACTTACCAGTGTGGCTAAGCAAAATCATCAGTCTCAATTTTCCTTATTTTTTTGGGTTATCTTGGCGCACTCTTTGGTTGATTTGTATGATCAGATATCGGTTTTTTCTCAGTTTTTTTCTTGGAAACTCGTTTTTATGGTTTTTCTTTTGAAGTCTATTTTGATTTTACTAATTGTTTGTTTTTAATTGATTATCTATGCTAAACTTCATCCTTTGCTTTATTAGATTTACTGACTTTTTCTTCGGGCGGCGAGCTTATTCTCATAGGCTTTTTTCTTCTCTAATTTTTTATCACTATCTTCTCTTGCTACTATTTCTTATCATTCTATACTGGCCTTTACTCTTCTTTCTTTTAGATTGACTTTGTCGATTCTTATGATGGAGGGTATACAATTTACATCGGCTCTTACTGTCTTTATTTCTTTTATTATTTTTAATATTTTTCCTACTTTTCTTATTGTTCATCCTCGTCTTCCTCTTCGATAATTTCTTCTCGAAGTCGTTTCTTGGCTTCGGTTTGATATTGACGAAGTTCAGCGGGAAGGACATACTCGAAGTCGCCAGATATGCTATCGTTAGGCAGTTTGATTTTCCCCTTATCATTGATAGTAACTCTTTTTGATTTTCGTCTCTCCTCCTTCTGTTCCTCAGGAGCCAACTACTCTTATTTTTGCTTATAAATTCCATTTCTCTTCTATTCCCGTTCTGTTTTTCCTTTCTCTTTCTCAATAACCATTGGCTATTCCTTGGGGCGACTTCCTCTATCAGTGACTCTATTTCTATCATTAAGTTTCGATTTTTCAATAACCATAGGCTCTTCCTTATTTTTTGTAACAAGCTAGTCCTCTTTTTATTATACTTTCAACTTCGCCTTCTATATAACCATCGGCTCTTCTTTTTGGCTTTTCCTTTTATCATTCTCTATCTTGCCTTTATCTTCCAGTTATTATTACTTTACTTTTTCATCTTTGAGCAAATCAAGCAAAAATCGCTCCGATGCCCGAGCTGTATTGACACTCTCCCTTTTCTTGATCTCTGAAATGTTGTCCACAACAAAGGGGTTGGAATCATGCTTCATTTAGCTTTTCATGTCAGATATACCGAAGTCTACATCAACAAAATTTTTGCCTTTCTTACCTTTCTCATCTATTGGCTGAGACTGAGCTTACTATCTCTTTTATTATTTTTCTTCCTCCTTCGTTTCCTCTTTCTTAGGCTCTCCTCTTTCGCTGATTCTATTAATTTTGGTGGAAATTTTGGTTTCAGGTTTGTTAGTTTTGATTTATATTGGAGCTGATATTGGTTGTGCGACAACATCATCTGGGTCTGGCTCTCTCGGAATATACATTGCAGTCTCATCTTATTTTCCTACGGAGATCATCTCATCACTATCATAATGGATGTAGTCGGACCATCTCGCAAATCCATTTTTCATTGTATTGGGATCAGCACGGCCAAAGTAAAGTCCAGTACGCCTAAATGGAATGAAAGATACTTGCCATACTTGTGTTCGGACTTATCCGTGAACTTGAAGTGAGATGCATCTGAGGCATTTTGGTCTTGCTATTTTGGTTTCATGATTCAATTTAAATATAGCAAGTTGGACGTTGCTATTGGTCAAATAAATAAGAGGGAAATACTCAAGAAAAGTAAAAAGCTCATGTAACAAGAAATTTGCGATATTCATCTAAAAAATACTCAAAAAGATATAGAATATTATTGCTGAGGTATTGAACTGGATGATACTAACTTTTATGTTCAATATAATTAAATGAGCGCACTTCAAATCAAGAAGATTTAGTGAATATATTTTATCGGAAGGCTTATCAATGCAAATAACCTTTTATGTCAGTCTATATTATAATAATAATTAGTAGAATTTTTAGGGAACGTTTAATCAGTTTTAGTTTTTAGGGGATGGAGGTTTTTGTTAAAGCAAGAGAAAATATGTTTTGGGGTAGAGTTTGCCTGTGCTTGGCACGACTTGGGGAGGGTAGAAACAGCCATTATTGTTGTAAGGCAGAATCACGCTTATCTTTGCGGTGTCAGGTGTATATTTAGCAGATACTAATTTTAGATCAGCTTCATTTTGTATTTTCACTAAAATTTTATCTCCTCCAGCAAGTGTTATTTGCTCTATCGAAGCAGGTTTAATAACAAAATAGTCTTCAGATGATTTTGTAAAATCTTGTATGCTACTTACTTCAATTACTTTTATATGTGACACCAAACCCAATCCTTGTAGCACGTATACCTGCTCCACATGCTAAAACCCTGTTATAGCATCAAGTATTGCATTATCCGCTTCTTCTAATTCATAGTAAATCGATGCATGATTATAGGTCTTGTTTCTAAGATACTCTACTAAATTTCTATTGCCTTCCTGAGAAGTAAAATCCTTGATTTCCTCTGGGCAAAGTGGAACTTCCGGATAATTCTCTGCTAAGAGCAAGATAACATTCATTTAATTCTTTTCTGCGAGTACATAGGGCACAATAGCGTACCCCTACCATTTGTCTGTCTATCTAATTTACGCATTAGTTATTCCCTTGATAATTTAATAGTGTCCATGCTCATTGAAAAAAGTAGAGATAATACTGTTGTACACTGTCTCTTTCCTGATGATTATAAGATTAGTTTGATTAAAATTTCTGATTTGCTGATGGAAGTTGTTGTTTTCAATGACAATTAAATCATAAGACTCACTTTGATACTATGATTTTGAGAAAATATCAACTGGAAAACGATTGGAACCATGTTATTTACGCATCTAATTGAGGTTTGCTTCAGTTAAGGCGCGATATGATGGACTATCGATTAGAATTTTAAGATTTCCATCTTCTGAAGATTGTAAGTAATAACCTAATGCAATCGCTAAAACATTCACGCCTGCCATTTAGTTTGGCACCAGCAGTACCCTCATTCCAGGTTGCAAACTTCCTTCCACCCACGCTATCATTTCAGGATAGAGTATTCCCAACGCCTTGACAAGTCTAGTCTATGTAGTCGATGCTTCTCTTTCCATCAAAAATTTCAAATGTGGAAATACGCTTTGAATATAGGCATAATGTTCGTCTGCATATTCCAATTCTATATGTGATTTCTTCTCTTCTGCAAGAAAGCCGATT
>Ga0302188_10001604_pt1 | contig 17573 bp, 20 predicted proteins | sample II_Bog_E2_1_FD_198783 | JGI IMG/M metagenome (GOLD analysis project Ga0302188, IMG submission 198783) | Peat permafrost microbial communities from Stordalen Mire near Abisko, Sweden - II_Bog_E2_1 | ecosystem: Environmental > Terrestrial > Soil > Wetlands > Peat | place: Sweden: Abisko...
AACCCCAACCCCAACCCCAACCCCAACCCCAACCCCAACCCCAACCCCAACCCCAACCCCAACCCCAACCCCAACCCCAACCCCAACCCCAACCCCAATTTGAAATAAAGATATGAATAATTCTTATTGCATGTAATATCAATCCAAAATAAAAAATATTAATAAAATAAACGAGTTCCTCTACTCAACCTGATTTTAATTTATGATCTCCCTTTTGCTCTATCATCGGAATTGAGACCTTCATGATCATGCTTTTCTCATATTTGCAGAATAACTATGATATTTTTATTTGAACTCAAGACTTATCGTAAATGATCTGATGGGAGATTTGAACCTGACGGAAAGGTTCTATTTTTGCCTCTTCTTTCTCCTATAATAGAAAGAGGTTGATATATTACATGTTTGAATTGTAAAACATCCTTCCCATTCTACGATTAAAAATACATTTGAATGCCGACTGACCCTCCCCGGCTGTTTTCTCACTCGACGCCCTCTCTTTCATTGGGTTTCATTCATTTTTAATCAACTTTTATCTGGATGATGATGCGGCTTGTAAAAGAATTATCGAGCAATAATCCACAGATATATAATAAAGCCTTGATAGTCTCCCCGCAGACCTTCACATCAAGAGCCACATCAAAAATAGTTGAGTCCTGTAAATGTACATCAACAAATCAATGGTGTATATTTATTAGGTAATTAATTCGGAAATGAAGATTCAGATATGTTCAGGAGCTAAGGCTCTATTCATCTGCTTCCTTATAGTTGCAGTAGCTTACTCCCAGTCGATTTGTGGTAGTACTATCCCGTTCTGCGCGAACTGTACCAGTCCGACGACCTGTGGTGGGTGCAATACTAATTATCAACTTGTTGCAAACACTACATGCATTGCCTGCAATATAGGTAACTGTATCTTTTGCTCCTCCGGTAATATCTGTCAAACATGCGCTGCCAATTACACAGTCTATACAAATGGACAAGCTTGCACAGCATGTAACATCAGCCAATGCACCTACTGCAACTTTGGCAACAACTGCCAGCAATGTCAATCATCCTACACACCATACAACGGCAGCTGCTATTTATGCACCCTTGCCAACTGCAACCTCTGCAGCGCCTCTAATACTTGCATTGGATGTGTGGCTAATTATAATCCGAATCCATCAGGCAATGCTTGTGTAAGCTGCATAATAGCTAACTGCATCCAATGCACTGCTACCAACGTCTGCTCTAAATGTTCAGGTAGTTTAGTTTTGAGCTCAATCAATACTTGCGTCACTTGCACTATACCAGACTGTCTAACATGTATCTACAACAACGTCTGTTCTGCTTGTATCGGCAGTTTTAGTCTATCCACTGATGGAACTACCTGCTATGGCTGCGCTATTCCTCAATGTCTAAATTGTACTGCCAACAATATCTGTGGTAGCTGCACTTCTGGATACACTCTCAACAACAAAGCCGTCAATAGTAGCGCCTGCACTCTCTGTAACGTTGCCAACTGCCTCAGCTGCAACAACCCTACTACTTGCGATGTTTGTAATTCTGGTTATTTCATTTCCAATAGTTTTTCATGTAATGTATGCAACGCCCCTAACTGTGCAACCTGCACATCTTCAACCGCATGCACAGGCTGTATGCCTGGCTTCAACTTCAACAACGGAGTCTGTACTGCCTGCCAAATCAATAACTGCAACAAATGTGCTTCATCTTCCAATACCTGTGATGCCTGCTCCACTGGCTACTCCCTCGATAATGGGCAATGTAACCTCTGCAATGTTCCAAACTGCGCCACTTGCAATGGATTCAACACTTGCTCTCAATGCAGTAATACTACTGTCTTCACCAATGGTATTTCCGCATGCTACTACTGTCAAGATCCCAACTGTCAAACCTGTTCAGGAAACAATATATGCCAAACCTGCGCCTCCAACTTCTCTCCAAATAGTTTTGGATCTTGTATTCTTTGCAATATCTCTGGCTGTTTACAGTGTTCAACCAACAACAGCTGCACTTCGTGCTCAAGTAACTTTACATACTCCAACACCAGTAATACATGCATTTCCTGCAGTATTACCAATTGCACTTCATGCAACAACTCTAATAATTGTGTCTCCTGTTCTACAGGCTATAATTTGAACGGTAGCACCTCCTGCGTTATGAGCTGCAATGTTGTTCAATGTAACAGCTGCTCTCAACCCAATACTTGTGCAACAAATGGTTGCAATCCTACCTTCACCAACTACAATAACAGCGGTACCATAGTGAACGGAACAATCAACTACATTAACGGAACATGCGCTCTATGCAGTGATCCGAACTGTGCCACTTGCAACTCCAATTTTGTTTGCGGAACCTGCGTGAACAGCACTTTTTCAGTCAGCACTGGCGGACTTTGCGTGATCTGCCCCTCCAACTGCCTCTCATGCAACAATAACGCAACTTGTCTTCAATGCATTAATAATTTCTACAACCTCACTAATGGTACATGCCAAGGTATTTGTACTATTTCTAATTGCTTAACATGTGCAGATTCCGGAGCCACCTGTGCCACTTGTAACTCAAATTTTTCTAATCTCAACACTAGTTGTATCTCATGCTCTCCTCCCAACTGCCAAACATGCAACTCCACTAACTTCTGCTCTCAATGCTCCACTAATTACTTTGCTGTGAATGGCACATGTATAACCTGCAATAACACTGGCTGCAGTAGTTGCTCTGCTTCTAATGTGTGCATCTCTTGCATGTCAAACTTTACCTTCAATAACGGCTCCTGCATTCCTTGTATTGCTGGATGTCAAATGTGTTCATCTGCAAATGTTTGTCAGAACTGCACGGGCAGTCTGAAATTATACAACAACACCTGCTATAACTGTAATGATCCCAATTGCATCAGCTGCTCCTCTTTAAGTGTTTGTACAGTCTGTAGTAGTAGCTATCTGTTGCAGCAGAACGCAACATGCTTCTACTGTCCTGCCAGCTATTGTACCACATGCAATTCTCAGAATGTGTGCACTGCTTGCCAAAACAATTTCAAACTCAGCAACAACAGTTGTGTTCCGCTGTCATGTGCCATAGCTAATTGCCTCAGCTGTGTCATCAACAATTATTGTGGAACCTGTAAACCTGGCTTTACTCTCTATACTATCAGTAACAACGGTAGCAATTCAACATCATGTGTTGGTTGTAATGTTAGTAACTGCAATCTCTGCCAAACAACCAACGTCTGCTTTTCCTGCACCTCGCCCTATCAACTTGTAAACAGCGCTGGCAACAACTACTGTGTTTTATGCAACATCCCCTCATGCATGAATTGCTATGTCAACAGTTCTTGCATGACCTGCATAACAGGTTATACCATGGTATCGGGTTATTGCTATCCAAATTGCCCAAACAACTGTGGGAGCTGCAATAACATAACGGGAATATGCACCGCCTGCAATAGCGGTTTTACTCTTTCCAATAGTTCTAACATGTGTCTTTCTTGCAATGTTAACTTTTGTGCAAGTTGCTCATCCAGCAATATCTGCAGTACCTGCCTGCCCACTTTTGTCCTACAGGCCAATAACATTTGCTTCTGCCCAGTCACTGGCTCTCAAGCTGACTGCACCTGCAGCAGTACTACCACTCTCTCCAATAACAGCTGTGTCGCTAATGGAGGAGTGGCTAACTGTATTTCGTCCACAACTCCGAATCAGTGTACTACATGTAACACTGGTTATCAAATGACAAACTCCTCGAACTGTATGGCTTTCTGCCTTATAGCTAACTGTCAAGCCTGCACTATTCAAAACTATTGCAATTTATGCACCAGTGGGGTTGTTTCAGCCTACGGCGATGCTTGTGTGGCCGCCTGCAATATCACCAATTGCTTATCATGTTAGCAGAGCAATGTTTGTACCTATTGCGCTGTGACTTATACTGCCAGTCCAAATGGAGCTCAATGCTTCCAATGCTATATAGCGAACTGCTACTATTGCTCAGCTTCAAACGTTTGCCAGAACTGCTTAGGTGTATTTGTGCCTGCACTCGATGGACTCAGCTGTATTCTTTGTCCAAGCCCCTGCGCAACCTGTTCAGCTTCTTCAGTATGCGCAACCTGCCAATGGCCCTATAATTCCGCCCCCTCTAATGGCACCTGCTATCTCTGTAACGACTACAACTGTCAATCCTGCAGCGCTAATTCTACCAATATTTGCATTTCTTGCAAATCAGGCTACACCATGTCAGGTGGAAAGTGCAATCAAGTTTGCTCTCAACCTCAGTGCTCAAGCTGCAACACATCTTCTGTATCGCAATGTACAGGTTGCATTAGTTCCTACTTTATTAATTATACTAATGGCCAATGCCAGCTCTGCACAAATGCCCCTCAGTGCACCTCTTGTGTACCCACCAGTCCAGCTACCTGCCTTTCCTGTTCAAATGGCTACTATCTCAACATGGTCAATGCTTCCTGCATGCCTTGCCCTAGTTTTTGTGCCAGCTGCACCTCAGCCACTGTCTGTACGCAAATAGCTTACTTTTCTGGCTACACCCTCATGACCATAAACTCAGCTAGTGTACTTGGAGTTTGTGACCCAGGCTGCTATAAATGCTCTCCTAACAATCCTGCTTCCTGCTCTGTCTGCATCCCTGGCTTCTTCTTGGTGGCCCCCACAACTATTCCAGGAGTATCTTCTTGCTCACCTTGTAGTTTAAGTTGCCAAACTTGCGTAATAAATAATGGTAGTGCCTGTACAAGCTGTTTCACCACAGCTATTTTGAATGCTATCGCTTTTACTTGCAATCCTTGCCCCTCTGGCTGCCTAACCTGTCAACTTATGTCTAATAATAGCACTTCCTGCACCTCTTGCCCGGCTGGCTACTCCCTTAACTCAAATAACACAGGATGCACTTTGTTCATGAATAGCACCACCTGTGGACAGAATTGTGCCGCATGCAACTTAGCTGCTTCGACTTGTACATTGTGCTTACCAGGATCGACTCTTGTAAGCGGCCAATGCGTTGTCTGCCCCATCGGTTGCAGTGTTTGTAGTAGTTATTCCATCACTACTTGTTTGGCCTGCTCACCCGGAAACTACTACAATGTAATAAATGGCAATTGCTTACAATGCACTGCTAACTGTGCGAACTGCAATGCTAATGGATGTATTTCCTGCGTCTCTAACTACATGATGACTACCACCTCTACATGTGTTCCTAAGTGCCAGTATCCCTGCTCCACTTGCAGTACCATCAATTCTACCAGTTGCAACCTTTGTGTGGCCGGTTACACTTTGACAGGAACAAATTGCGTGACAAGCCTCAGTTGTAATAGTGCTGGCACATGTACTGTCTGTCCCTTCGGATACAGTCTCAGTTATCAAAATAGTAGTAGTACATCTTCGACTCAAAAATGCGTTGCTTGTGCAACTTCTTCCAACTGCGCTCGCTGCAATCCAACTATTACGGCACAGTGTACTTCTTGCCAATTTGGAAATTGGTTAAATTCTAGCAATGTCTGTCAGGCTTGCCCAGGTGGATGTAGCAACTGTATGTCATCCAGTGTCTGCCTCCAATGCAGTCCTGGCTATGTTGCTCAACTCCAGGCTTATATTTCAGTGGGTTATGGTACTAATGGTGTCTCCACTGGCTCTCCTTTAAATCAAATGTTCTATCAGCCTGTAACTTGCCTAGCCTGCGTCAGTCCTTGCGTACTCTGTTACAATACTCCTATGACTTGCATGAGTTGTATTTCAGGATACACGCTTACAAATAACCTCTGCATGAGTAACTTCAACTTCGCATTCTCATTGACTTTCACTGTTTCCGCTAACACTGTCTTCGTGAGCAACTATTATAGCTTCCTCCTGCAGATGGCCAATTCAATCAATGAGACGATCAGCAACATCGGAGTTTCAAGCATTACCTACAATATAAGCTCCAGCTCTGCCTTGGCTAAAATTTTCTCTTCCTCAAAAGTACAACAAAGCCAAGTAATCGTTACTGGTATGATCAGCACTTCCGCTACTAACAATTCAGCATTGGCTAACAGCCAGTATCAAGCTTTGCAAGGCTTCTTATCTAGCGGAACAATTGCAACTATGACTGCAAGTGGTCCTTCATTGGGAGTCAATGGCGGTTCTATAGACAATAACAATAATAATAACAACAACAATAACAACAATAACGACAGTGGACCTTCTCAGACCACCATAATTATTCTAGCAACGGTAATCCCCATCTGCAGTGTTCGTACTACTTTATTTATCTAGTTATCATCGCCACCATCATCATCGTGATCTGTATCAGGAAGCGCAAGGAACACCTCCACGAACTTGAGAGGAAGATCCAGCTCAACATGGACATCGATACCACCAAGGACGTCGAACTCACCGGAGTCGGCCTCAAGAAGAAATATTGATTGATACATTCTCAACCCATCATTATCATTTCACGCAGTTATTATTAGTATCAACGAAAACGATTCCTTCGAAGCATGTTCAGGGAAGGCTTTATGTTCTATTTGTTGGGACCCAAACGGTGATTCTACAAGCAAAGCGATGAGATTGCCAACACCTTCGCAGGGCAAGGTTAGATCTATGTTCCCAAACGTTTCGAGGATTATTGTGAGTCGTTGAGGGTGGCAATGGTTCTTGAAGAGCGTTGGTTGATTTCGGATTGGAGACGATTGCGATTGGATATTGACAGTTTGATCTTGCTATTGGCGCGGACTGAATGATCTCGTTCACGACTTTCCTTGCAGGCCACGCTTATGCCTCTGTTTTTATTACGAGACAGGATGGCCTTCCTCTCTCCTTCTTCTTGACATTCAGTGATAAATTTTAGTACTTTAAGATGAGTTGATTTACTCCGCTGCATGTTGTGGTCCTCCTTAATCTCTACTTCAGTCGGGTTGCGGCGGCAGCGTTTGCTGAGTTCTTTGGCGTGACTGCAGCTGACTACTGAATCGCTTTTGGAATATATTATCAATAATTTGTTATCTATCTTTTAGATACGAGTTAAGATGTCCATTTAAAAGGGGTTTACAGGGTGGCTAGTGCTGAAGTACTTCTTCAGGGGTTAGATTAGCAGCGACAGCATAAATTATGGGATAAAAGAAGTTTTTGAAGCCAACTCTATTGCTATCTTTTAGAAGGAGCAGAAGGGACTATCCAAAATTATGCATTCCACTTTACGGTGTGGGCTGCTGCCTTGACTTAGAATTATAGCGGCCGATCCCATCGATCTTCCCCAGAGCACATATCTATTGTACTTAAAGCCATTATCTAGAGCTGCCAGTATGGCATGTACATCATCCTGTTCCAGTAGTCCATAGCTTGTGTACTATCCTTCACTGCGACCACTACTAGAAAAATCAAACGAACATACATCGTAGCCTTGTTTGAGAAAGAATTTAGCAATGCTAAGCGCCTACAATTTATTGGAGCCCAAGCCATGAGCGTAGATAATGCAGGTGGAAGAGTGCTTACTCCTAAGCAGCATGGTCTCGATGTTTTGGCTGCGAGTGTTCAGCACTTTGAAAGTTGAGCACCCCACGCTTGGATGTGCCAGCAGGTACTCCTCGAGACAGTCGTGACTGTAGTTGTACTTGCGGGTTTTGGTTATATCGTCGGCGAAGTTGCGGGCTAACGCTTATATGTAACTCATTCAAATTTAATAGCCGTTGTTCGGTCAATTCAGATAGAAGATATCAAGTATCATGATTATGCTTTAACTGAGCGTATGATGCGTTTAGTATCATTGATATAGACAGACACTTGGCTGAAGTCAAAGTGGACGAAAACAGGCGTATTGAGGCATTAATACTGAATCGATAAAAAGACGTATTTATTGGTGTCAATATGGCGATCAATAGGATTTCATGGAAGGAATTGAATTCCTCTTTGGCAGGTCTTCTTGATTTGTTGTATGATTTGTTTTTGCAATTTGTTAGATGGTCCAGCTGTACTCTCGTTTTGATTCCAGCAAAATTATCAATTCTAGCTGAACCAATATCAGAGGGGAATGCAAATCGAGTGGTTTGGTCTCATCAGAAGAGTTAGATACTCATGGCAGCAAGGAATACATCATCTTAAAGGATGGCAATGTGCACTGCAGCAAAGGCAAAACAATCATCACTCACTCGATTTCGATTTGTCTCGATTTATTGTCTCTTTTCTCAGCAATCTCCTTTTGACAGTTTATCTAATCATGTGGTTTCTGATAACATATTATAGTAAAATGTACCATCATATATTTCTTTGCATATTAATGTAAGACCAGATAATTACTTAGCAAATCGATATCGTGGTCATCGGAAATCGCAAGTACGAACTCATGAACCTTATGCTCGATCAGGACTACGCTCTTGAGGAACACAAACGTAAACGAAGCCACACCAGCTATCTTGGCCTACTCAGCAAACTCATCAATCGAGGGGCAGCGGTCCGGGAATCAAGTAAAGTCATGGGCGCTGTTCGCAGCAACAGCATTTCAAAGTTTACCAAGATAATATTGACTGAGTCTTTCTGGCTGCATTTACACTTCTTCGTGCATGACAATAAGATATTCGATCCTTTTGTATTTGATGCCAACAAAGGCAGCATCTCCATTTGTATCATCGCAGCAGCTGAGAATTTGGATCTTACTGAGACTAAGGCTTACCTGCTGCAAACCAATCCTCACATTGCAGCTCAGCGTCTTCCTGAACTACACCTCAAAGACCAAACCAGCACTGTTAAGCCTGAAACTGTAATCGAAGGAAAAATTTACAGTCTAATTCATTAGGCCTCAGTTGAGGGATTTTCTTCTGTTTTGGCTCTGAAAATCACAGACTAAGGCAGGATAATCGAGTAATCCAGCAATTTACGCCTAACAGTGAACCAGATTTCCCGTTGGATCGTGGACAGACACTTCTAGAACAAGCACAAGATCAAAATCCGATAGCAGTTGGGTGACGAGATATAAAATTTTGAATACAAGGAGGAGAAGTCTTACTGCCACGTGATGTGATCATATAATATTAACTTATCATGCTCGAATCTGGAAATTGTTGCCTTCCTTCCCGAGAGAACTGCCGCTTCGCCCTTGTAGTCGGAGCATGTTGCATTTTATCAGAGCCTATCGAGAGTTTTAACTGCGGTTCATGTGATCATTCGTTTTGGTAGTCTCTTTCTTGAGTTAGGACTCATCTTCATTGCAGTTGTCACTGTGGGTGGCTATCTGCTTGTACTCGGATTTTATCAACTGATTTGGTAGGGCTGGAAGGGCGGAATAGAGTGTAGCAACTGACTTGAAATAGGTTTTGTTGTGCAGCATGGGCAGCAGACTTTTATTTACGGTTTTGTTCAAGCTCTATAGATTTGTATTCTATTTGGCGAGAGCTTTCTTTAGCGAAAGATCCACCTGCTTGCCGCTGCTATTCGGAAGGTAGTTCAGGCATTGCCGATCCAAGTGTTCCTTAATGCGAAAGTTATGGTTGATGGCTTTGTACTTCATGGGTTTGCACTCCCCATCCTCCTACCGAAACTGATGCGAAAACGTGTTGCTAAAAGGAATATGATCGAGTTCACTGTTCTTTCTTAGTGACTCCTGCATTGATTAAGATTTACCTCGATGCGCTACGCCTCGTTTTCATGTCTCAGGTAGAAACCATTGATCGATAAATTTTTAGAACTGTCGTAACTGCGAAAAGCGAGGGGGTGATTTTGGTATTGCTACACTTTGATGGGTTTGTCCAGCATTGAGAGGATGAATCCCTAAACTCGTTTTTTATGGGAGTGTGCCAGTGCGGGGTTGACTTCTACTTGTGGTTGGAGGTACTTTATCGGTTAAGGACAGCGCGGTAGTTCTACCTGCGGATGTCCTAGCAGCGTCTGCTGACTTCTTGCTCCTTGCGGTAAGTCTGATAATTGTACATTGGAAGAATATTATATCGAATATAGTCGATTTACTATTAGCATAGAACATTGAGCATATTATACGCCAAAAGACTCAATACAGCCGACATTTTAGGTTAAAGTCCATTTCGTTCACAAACTCATATATTTATCCAATATGGACGCTGTCTGAAGATTATGGAAAGTTTAATTAATTGCCAAATTTGAAAATAGAAAAATCACCATAAATTAGTTGGTACTATCTTGCTATACTTTTGTTGTACAAGCCAAGCCACGGCTTCTTGGTTGCGTTCGATCATCCACTTCACGTTCAAAGCTATCTTATGATTCACTTTATCTTTTCGTCCTTCGTGAGTTAACTCATAGATGCAGGTAGCAAGTTATGACGCCTTAAATTGGCGGATATTGAGATCGAACATGGTAAGATCCATCAGCAAATGCAATTGACTCGCCTACTACGGTTATTCTTCCCTCTACGAACCTAATTCCTACATAACCAGCCCCATAAAATGTTCCAGGGTGTAGTGGGCCAGTTGAAAGTCCAAAACGTTGAGTACATCAGCCTCCAACTTGATGATATTCTCTATATGCCTCCTATCAACCCAACTGGCGAGTTCCGGAGGGTATATTTCCTCATACTTCATGGCAATAAAGAGGCAAGTTTGGGCTATGCTCACTGTTTCCAGCTGATCTTGGATTTCCAGTTTGCGGCAGAAATATAAGTCCATATAGTGGACAGCCAAGTGTAGCGTGCTCCTCTTTAAATGGTACTTCCTATAGATTTTAAAGAAATGCCGCACTAAGTAGCTCCGCATTTTGGGAGTGAACATCTTGTGATTACGGAGATAGGCTGTGTCGATTGCAGCCAGATGCTAGCGCTAGGTTACGTATTTGATGATTTATTATTTGTAGTCTTGCAATTAATGATTGCTCCTTATGGGAGATGGGCGCAGCAGGGTTGGCTGACTCTCTTATGTCTTCTCAGTGCTTTTAGTTTATTCGCAAGGCTACAGTTGTTTCGGTTGTTCTTCCTTGTGTTTTTGGTCTTCTTTCTAGGGTTTGGCTTTGGTGTTGAGTCGAGTCGGGTATTTGTGTGGATGAGGTTTTGCTAATTTGTCCTTGCTGGGTTTAGGTTTGTTGTTTAAGGGTTTATTTTTATTATTATGAGCCATATGCTGCCTGTTGCATGTGGGGATGCGATTAGCGTTCTTGCAAGCCAATTTGTCCATTTATTAGCGTTATATTCAAAATTAAATTGCCGACGTTAGCACCTCGATTTTATGCATAATATTTGGGTTGGTCTTCGGCCGATAAACAACAGTTATTTAAATTTATTAGTGATGTATTCAATCTGACTGCTTCAAGTCCAGCCCTGTGAAATAAAATATAATTATAAATTAAAGTATGGCAGGCAGAGGCAAAGTCGGCAAGCAAACCAACAAGTCAGGCGCCAAGCGCCAAAACCAGAGGACGGACAGCAAGGTGCTCCCCGGGGGCTTGGTCACCAATGGAGCTATTCGAAGATTGGCCAGAAGAGGTGGTGTCAAGAGGATCTCATTCGCTTCCCACAATGAAGTGAGAAACTACGTCGACGAATTCCTCGAGAGAGTGGTTAGGGACAGCCTCACTTACGCTGAACACTCCAAGAGACTGACCATCACCGCCATGGACGTCGTTTACGCGCTCAAAAAGAACGGTCGTGTGCTTTATGGCTACGGCGCCTGATCACAACTCCTCCATCATTTCATTTTATCGTTTATAATAAAATCATGATAATCACCGCCATCTTTCTTATAATCGATTGGCTAGTGCTCACTGCTAATGATTATACTTTCCTGAGCTACCACTGCTACTATATTGGCTGCCTAGTATTAGCCCTTTGGAAGCACAAACAGCCCGAACGCTACAACATCAACAGTGAACACCTCTAAAATGGTACCAAAGATCAATAGATGATAAATATTAGCAATTGTCTGATTTGCTTGCGGCCGAAGCCTCCTCGCTACTACCACTGTAGGCGTTGTTAAAAATGTATCTTTATGATGGATCATCACTGCGAGTGGGTCGGCAACTGCATTGGCCAATACAACAGCAAAATATATTTCCATCTTCTTGTCAATGTATTTGTTCACTCCCTAATGGGCACTTTCGTAATAATCTACAACTATGATTATTTGTTGGATACATCAACAAATGTTGTCTATTTTTGCATTACTATCCTCCCTAATGTCTATGCCATTTACGAGAGCTATCGATTGATTCAAGATTTTGGCCAAAGTATCAAGAACAATCAAACTTTGATCTAAAGCTACAAAAAGGTAAGAGGCAAAAAGTGGAATTTTATGACTGGGCTCAAGTTTCACTTCGGCGTAAAATGGTACTTTTGGATATTACCAATATTTGCTAAAAACTAATGCAACTTGTTTTAATTGACCTTTCCCTTGTCAAACGAAATAATAAAGGAGCGCAAGTATGCTGACGAATATTTGGATGGAAGCGACAGCTAAGACGAACAAATGATCGAATCCAAAACTGAATGAAGAATCAATGTTATTGATACAGTAAAATTCAGGTATTAAAATAAAATGAAGAAATCAGTGTCAAATATTTTAGTCAAAATTGGATGTGTTTCTCAAAGTATGGCTCATAAACGATCTCTACAGTTCCGATCTGACCTCCGTGATGCTGTCTAGAGTACCACTCTCCATAATCCGGCTCTTTATGGTTGAAGACACGAACATTCCGCTTAAAATTTATTCATTCAGACTTTAGAGAAGCCGACTCAGATGATTTGGCTAGGTCTTTTATGTTTTTTAGTTTTTAATATTTTGTTCGACTGTGGATGGGCTGAAATTCCTGATCTGATGGAAAAAGTCCTCCTTGTCAGCTTAAAACTCTTACTTTTATGAGCTTTTCTCCTCCTATTCTGCCACGAACTATTTGACTTTAGAGGGGGTTTCGAATTTGAGGTGAGAGGCTGTCTCGTAAACGATTGTAGAAGAAGGAGTTAGTTTTTTGACGAACAGCGACTGAGGTGGAGTGTTTTGCTGATGTTTATTGAGCGTGATGTTAATAAACTTCTGCGATTTTTTAAATTTGGTATTGGTATTAGTGTCAGAAACGAAGGCTTCGTCCTTGGGGCATAGACTATTGATGCAGCCCAGGTTTTTGACCATCGATTGGGTGCATTCGTGTTTAAAGTTATTCTTTGATGTCATGTTATAATTATTCATATTATTTATTACCATCCTTGACTGTCATCCAGAAACATGATCGTTTTGACTGATTTGACAGATTGATAGACAATTAACATTATTAATATCTTCACTATACTAGTCACATTATATAGTCTTCAGTTCATATATATTAATTAGAGTAGTCACCATGAACTCTAGCACACCAGAGGCCTTTGCTACCTTCGCGAACTTTCTAAACTCCAAGGAAGAGCAATTAGTTGGTCGTCTCAACGAGTAATTATCTTTGTAAGCAGGAAATTCACACAGACCATCGCTAAGCTGACGTTCAATGAGTAAAGGCTTTTCAAAATAATTCCTCAACGTTTCCTGGAGATGAAAGTGGGCTGCTTCCTAGACTGCTATGAGAATGAGTTCGATGATATTTTGATTTAAATTTGTGGGGGCATTGACAAGTGTGGATTTGAAGTGGAGGAAAACAGCGAATTGACCAATAAGGAGGGATGCACTCCTACTTTCAACTCTCCCAAGAAGAGTGAGCCCAAAAGAAGGATTATCAAGAAGAAAAAGGATGACAGTTGATATCTATGAATATGATTAACCAATTTAGTGGCTCAATGCTTAATATTCAGCAAGACTGCATTTATACTCAAATCAATCAATGCACAACAATCACTTATCTTCTGTAATTTCATACCGCGAGAGTCGCACTTCAGCCTCGATTATTTTATAGCGTTCTCGCATCTTAGTGAAAGTCTCTTCGAAGTCAAGGCAGAGGATTAGTTTTAGATTCATGAAGAGGGAGAGAAGGAGGCAAGCAAGCCAGCCAAGCCAAATTCCAGTAACTCCGTAATCGTATACATAGCACAAAACTCCAGAAAACCCTATTCCAAGCAGGTAATATATAGCGAATGAAACCTTCCACAATTCATGCAGTTCTAGAGTTTTGGCAATGCCTGCCAGGATGATGTTCAAACCAGAGACGAACACGATGATACCGAAGATAGTCATTATTTTCTCCATTTCTGTAGTGACTCCCTCGTCTTCCAAAAATATTTAAGTAAAGTGCTACCGATGTTGAACGATGTTAATCACAATAATAAACGACATAAGTAAATCAAGAAGAATACCTAGGGATATTTTCTTTTTACAGATACGAACCTCATTCTCCTCAATGCTCATGGCCACTGTCTTATTCAGGCACTGACTAAGACTGTTGAAGCAAAAGTAAATCAGCAAATAAATTAAAGAAAACGAGAAGTGAGCTGCGACCTGTGAGTAGTCGAGGTGGCAGGCGATGACGCACAGTAGCTGAAATGCTATCACCTAGAGGTAAGTGAATGCTTAGTGAAATATCACTTCATGTATAAAACGGTTAATATTATTAGTCGATTTTAGACTCCACTCTACCCATGACTACTTGGTTGGCTCTTTAATCACAATGAATAGGTATAAAGCAAGGCAGCAGATGCTATCTGAGATATTCTTGGCCCAGGCAGCCCCAAGTATTCCCATATCCAAGTGGGAAATTGAAATAATGCAGATAATGATATGAAGAACGACAGCGCACAGGTGAATCATAATAGGGGGGAAGATAACTCCTTGAGACTGCAAGTAGTTTTTGTTTGTATCCAGGAAAGAGTAAAGATAGAAGGAGGGAACTAGAGCCCAAGCATAGGTGCAGGCGTTGTCGACCAAAGCATAGTCTATATGATAAAATAAATACCAAAGCCCAGTAATCGCATAATCTTATCACTAAGGTAGATGACTGGCGTCATAACAACGCAGATAAGAAATGTTATTCCGAGTGTTTTTTGGTAGAGATAGCCTACCTATTCCTTCTCTTTTTAAGAGAAATATGAACAGATAATGGCAAAACCAGCTCCCATGTACTCTATTAAATAATAAACCAGGATATTAGCAATTACTGTTCCCAGACAGATTTGAGAAAAGAATTCCTTGTTGTTATGCATGCCTCAGTAAGGGAAGACTTACCTATGAAGTAGATGTTTATCAGGCCGGAAGCGCAGTTCAGGAAGAAGTTTAAGACCATAGGCAGCATTGCGTAAAGAATCGAGCAGGTGGTGTCGATCATTGAACTTCGGTCCTGATCCATAAAATCAGGGATGGTCAATTGAGTAATAGGGTGCATGTGGCAGGAGTAGTGTATGGTTATTATGTTTTCCTCTGGTATTGTCTCGATAGCCTCTGGAGAAAGAAGCTCGTTTCTGTTAGCCATGCCATCACGCGAAGATTGCTTTCTCATTCGTATAATATTTAAATAAATATACTCAGAATTGCATTCAGGAAATCATGTTGGACTGTACCCGAGGAGTGTGGATTATACTGCCTTCGTGACTTCGATGGGTCAAATCACCCTCATCATCTAATGCCGTATCTATATGAAATTTCTACCCCTCGAGGAGAGTCAGCCAACCGTTTCTTTTTTCGAATCCATCAAAGGTGCCATTAAATTTAGCTCCATCGGTGTATGTGATTTGTCCAGTGCCAAAGGGCCTATCTTCTTGGAAGGCGCCGTTGTAGCTAAAACCTGCCTGACAATCTTTGTAAATGCCCTGCCCATCCTTCCTATCATTTTTAAAATCCCCCCTATAAGTGTACTCCTTAGTAATGAGTTATCCCTTGCCTTCAATTTTACCCAAATGGAAACTTCCTTGGTAGGATTCATGAGCATTCCACTGATAGATGCCCCTTCCTTACTTAATGCCTTGCACAAATTCGCCATCATAGAAGGACACTGTGCTGTATATTTATCTTGCTTTCCCATGAGGAAGATCATTCAACCATTGGCCTTTCAAGAATAGTTTGGGAGTCGACAGCTCACCGTAGCCATTAGCTCTATTCTTTTTAATATTCCCCCTGTAAAAGCTGCCGTCGCATCTCACAAATAACGCTTGCTGGCACTCTGCTACCCCGTGATTGAAACACCCTTCATAAAGTGATCCATCATCGTAGATGATTCTTCCAAAACCGTGTGGTAGTCCATTTTTCCACTCTCCGTCGTAATAGGCAGCGAAGCAGAAAACGTAGTGCAGATCTAGCTTGACGCCCTTTCTCTCAGAAGAATGTTGTGTTCCTTCGTCTTAATAATTTTACTGAATAGCATGTAGGTCTATTTTATTTTCGGGTGAAGTTAGATGTGTTGCGCTACCTTCCGAGCTTAGCTAGGAAGGGGCTAGTCTGCGAGATGGTTGACCAGGCTTGATAAAGCGGACTCGTCAATGGTTGTCTTCTCGCCACAGAGAGTCATGCAGTACGTTTGGCCCATCCTGTCTTTAAATTCTAAATTTAGTGTATTATTCAATTATGGGCCAAGGCAGTAGCAATGATATAATGAAGCATAATTAATTGCCTTGATAAAATGACACTTCACCTATGTGAAGAGGCTCTTAAATATAGATAAATCGTACATCATAATTAGGAGGAAAATAACTACTATAGATCATAATACAATAGTATGAAATAAGAAAAAGACCCCCGCCATATGACCGTTCATCAAGTTCTCAATATGCATGGATTCTATAGACTTCCCATGCATCAGCTGACCACCATACTTACGCTTCTTTCAATGTAGCCCTCCAAAAATCCTAAAGAAATACAGAAAAGCACGATAGAAGGATTGTTGCGCCTGGCCGACCAATAGAAGTATGAACCATCTTATCAAGCCCACCCAATCCAAAATGTTTTGAAGACATCAAATTCATGTAGATTCCTACATCAATCAAATCGTACGTTTCTGCTATTTTAAAAGATGTTGCCATTCGCACCGGGAGAAGTTGTTCTCCCATTTCAGAGTAAATTGCTCATTCAAACAATAATGACAGCTATCAGTTTCCTGGCATGAGGTTCCCCAACTTTGAAGAAATAGGCTACAACCCTGAATTGATGCGTCTGAGAATGGCGCAAGATCAACTTAAATTTTAATAAATGCAGATGTATTACATGAGAACATTCGGACCTAATAACTCCCCCCCTATAATCAATCCTGCCACCTCTCAAGAAGGAATTTACAAAATGCCAGATTTTAACAAACACCTTCAGCCAGTAACAGAAAAAGCTGCAGTTAAACTAAATAGTGGCGCTCAATCCCACTTTAAATCAGCCCTTGGAGAACTCAACAGGCAAAACCTCGATGAAGATATAGTGAAAGAGGAATAAGCAATGCCTGATGTTCAAATTTATCAATCCTGTTCAATTTAAATTCAAACCGATCTTACTCTCGCTGAGGACGACATCATTGCCAATGTGAGGCCAATCACAAAATAAAACCAAAATAAATAATAATAACCAAAGTAGAATTCTCCAAAAGTCTAATCTAATAAAGATAATGAAGCAAATAGGTCGATTCAAGGCAGCAATTTGGAAGATAAATCTTAAATGGAAGGAGACGATGCAAACAAATCGCATGTTAATAATTAGCTCCTGTTCATTGAATCGCATGACCATCATTTTAGAGAAAATCAAACTGATATCATTC
>Ga0302188_10001612_pt1 | contig 17533 bp, 16 predicted proteins | sample II_Bog_E2_1_FD_198783 | JGI IMG/M metagenome (GOLD analysis project Ga0302188, IMG submission 198783) | Peat permafrost microbial communities from Stordalen Mire near Abisko, Sweden - II_Bog_E2_1 | ecosystem: Environmental > Terrestrial > Soil > Wetlands > Peat | place: Sweden: Abisko...
CAGCATATGATGCCATGTTGGTATTTGTTTGCTGTTACACTTGTAAAAAACTTAGGTTACTAAAGTAGTTTATACATTATTATATATACGAGAATAAATGTGTAATTGTTATCTATGTCGAGCATGCATGTTTTGCATAATGTATTATATACTTATAAATAAATAATTATAAAATATATGGTGTTTTGTATATGTCTGGAGATAAAAAAAGAGGTAAAGAGGATATAGGTGTATATAAATACGGAGAAGATAAAGATAGTAGAAAAAGAAGTAAAAAAGATGACGGAAGTAGCAGATGGCCATTAGTTACTCAAGGGTTAGAAGAACAGGCAAAAAAATATGGTTGTACTAGAAATTTAACAATTGGTATTCCTATTTGTACTGTAAAAATTGCAGATCCACTTCCTGCAAGACAAGATAGAGCTTTAGATTCATTAGCAAGATTAGTAGAGACTCCTAGTGGAGTTTGTAGTGCTATAGCATACGATCCACAAGAAAGTAAATTATTATTTTCTACTAATGGTATAGATTCAGAAGGAACTATAGAGAAAGTTTTACTAACATTAAAACATATTACAGAATCAAATGAAGAACCAGAGGCAAAATTTAATAGTATCATACAGGGGTTATGTGTAAATAGTAATCCTAATATTGCAAAGCTTCTAAGAAATTCAATCACATCTATTAGACCTGAACAGATTACAACTGTAGACATTATCTCAAAAACAGAAGATGAAAAATTGCAGAATAATATTAGAAATTTTTCTGAGGCTATAAAAAAATTACGCGATCAATATCAACAAAACAGAGGATCTGATGCATTCAGTCTTTATAATATGTGTAAAAATGCGTACGATAGCGTAAGAACAATTATAGAAGAAGAACAATTTGGAGTTAAGATTTCACCGCGATTACGAGAAATAATTGACAATTTTAGAGGTCCAATAGAAGATTTGCATAAAGTTGCAAGAGCTTTACTAGACCCAGCAAACCGAGCTGATTGGGCAGATTCTATAGTGCATAGCAAATACAAAGAAATTTTACCTAATAGAGGAATACATGCAGAAGCAAACATTATGGCATATTTTATTGATCGTTTAATAGAACAAGATGCACAAGAAAGACAGCATATATACATTGGTGTATCTAAGTTATGTTGTGTTGATTGTGAAAATGCTGTTGTATCTGCATGTAGTTTTGATTTTAGTAACAATGATGATAAAAAACACATTACTTTTGTGGTGAGAGGTGGGCATGGGTACAAATATAGTAACCCGGCCCCATCGTACGTTACCCATAATGAAAGCTTCTTGGAAGCATTAGAGAAAAATATAAAAAGAATGGCAAAAGATAGAGAAATTAGTAAAGATTATATTAAAAACACCAACGATAAAAAGCCTCCAGCTGCTCCTCGTAGCCCATCGATAGGGAAGTAAATATCCTACATGTTAAACACAGATATCTTAAACCAGTTGCAATAATTATTTAAGGATATTAACATAATACATAAAAGAAAAATTATCTAGGGGGTGTATTTAATGTCAATATTTGAACTATTAAAATCTGGCAAAATAGATCAATTACTCTTAGAGCTAAAAGAACATGGTATTGACACAAAAGATCAGTATGGAGATACTATTTTGCACCATGTGGTTGCCAATAAAAATATTTCTTTAGCTAAAACATTAATTGATGAGTATCATGCTAACGTAAATGTTCAAAATAAGTTTAATCACACTCCATTATTGATTGCAACATTGCATAAAGATTTAGAAATGATGCATATGTTATTACAACGAAATGCATCTACAAGGTTAGCAACTGATATAGGGTTAACTCCTATTCAGCTTGCAGCTGAACAATCAAATTTGTCAGCAGTAGTATTATTATATGAGGTAGATCATTTTTTTGGCAAACCTCCTTTCGGTGGAACACCATTGCATCTGGTTGCTGATTCTTTAAATGACTATGGTTATAATGAAGAGTTGGTCTCTTTTCTCCTTGGTATTATTCCAGAACAGGATTTACAGCAGGAAAAAGATAATTTAGGTAGAACAGTATACGATGCTTTTAGTGATAAAGATGATTATTATTTGAATAGATTTCAATCTACAGTTGCAAACCATAATTTAAAGAAGATATCTAGTAATAAAGCTCCTGAAACAATTACTTATGCTAATGCAAATAAAAAACGAAAGGAAAGAGAGAACAGATTGTATATATCAGAAAATCATGGTAACAAAGATTGTAATACTAAAAAAAGAAAATCTGTAATTAAAAAATATAAAATGTAAGGTGCTGTTGCATATGTCGTAGTTGGGTACAACTGCAAAAGCGGGCGAAAAGTGTATTAAATGCTCCTTAACTTTTCTTTATACAGCTTTTAGCTACAAAATCTTGTTCTCGCATCAAAAATAAACAAACAAGTATCTGCAATTGCTTGCTTTCCTGGAAGATCGGAAAATGCAAAAATTAAGAAGAAAAAGCCTGAAATTACTAAGCAACCGAACAGAACTTAAGCTTATCACAATACATCTAATATACTTTTCTCCCGCTTTTACAGTTGTACCCAAGATACTCGTCAAGTTCCTGTTTGTTCTGGAATGCTAATGGTTAAGGTTATGAATTTAGAAAATCCAACCAGAAATTATATAGGACCATCAATTTAATTTATTGAGGTTTAAATCTGTGTCTAAGGGTATTTGTTGTTGGGTTTGATGGTTGATTTTCAAAGCTTTCTAGCAATATTATATATTCTTGTTGATTATAATATGGCTCATCATTACAATCATCAGTTTTATCAATACACATTTGAATATGTGTTTTACTAATATAATGCTTAAGTAAACTTAATGAGTCCGCATCATCAAAGCTTGAAAAATGCTTTGCTAATTTATAGCTAGCTCCGGCATGACCTTCTTGGGCTGCCGCTTCTAAAAAAATTATCGCTTTATCACGATTAATTGTAACATTACACCAACCTTGTTCATAACAATAATGTAATGCCCATAAAGCTCTAGCATTCTTTTTGTTTTGTTCATAAGCAACTACATATTGAGCCAGCTTATCTTTATTAAACATTTGTTTTAAACTAAGCATAATATATTCCTTAGAATTTGTAATCACATAAAGTAAATATCAACATTATCTATATTAGCAAAACTAAATCTATGAATATTTTTTTGAACTACTGTTGTTATATTAATTGAAACAAAACCTCGGCCCAATAGTATTTAAATTGCTGGGACATACAATTTTATTTTAGTTATTTGCATGATATAGTTTTCATTAAAAATATTAAAGTTAAGGTAGGATTAATGAAAACTATATACCAATTTTTTAATGAACTGATAACAGTAGAGTTAGACTTAGAAGTCGCTGAGCAAAAAACAGCATATTATTTACTAAAAACTATTGAATGTATGTATGAATCTCCGAATAAATATACATTTGTTGAGTTAAAAAAATTAATCAACACATCAAAGTTTTTGCATGAAAATATCAAGCTTTCTTTGGTCCCGAAACAAACCCTATCTACTGGTGCCTACTGGGATGTGGTTGATAAACATATATTTATAGAATTGCCAGATTTGAGAGAGCCATGTCTAATGAATTATGAAAATTATAATTTTATTAATAGCATGATTTTTGAACTATGTAATAGTACGAATAAATATTTATCTTCTTTAAAAATTATGGAAGATCTTGCTGAAACAACGATTGGTAACGCCGATCTATATGCTTTTCTGAAAGAACTAACGGAATATGAAACTTTTATAGCGAGTGAACATATAAGGTCAACACTGGTGCAAAATATTAACAATTTTTTATTATCTAGATCTATAACGTCTGTGGGATATAATCTTGAAGATGTTAAACATATTAGTAATAACATGCGGATTTTTTCTAATTTGGAATTAGTCAGTACAAGGATAGGATTAATTTCGTTTGCCGAATATTGGGAACATGTCAATTCGTATGAGTCTTCTTTTAATAGAGGTTATAGCCATGCAGATGTTTATAGAAACAAAATGAACTCGTTAGCAAATCCAGATAAATATGACCATCAGTTAAATAAAATTTATCGAGAAATTGTTCAACAATTGAAACAAAATTCATTTGATATTGAGTTAACAAGAGCGAAATACACAGATTTACTCATAGAAGTAGCGCAATTGTCTGAACTTAAAAAACTTGAGTATTATGTGTTATATGAAATAATTATGCAAAATGGTAAAACAACATTTGAAGAACTCATGGACGTTAATAGTATTGAGGAGCCAGTTAATTTTGATGTTATAAGTAAGTATATATCTTGTCTTGTTAATATGTCATCCGTAATCGTAAAAGTTGCTTTCAATGAAATAAAATTACAAGAAGTTTCTGAAAATGATCAAAAATTTATATTTTTAATATTTGATATAATTGATGCTAGCCTCAATGATGATTTATCAGCAAAAGACATTTATGAAATTTTTATACCAGAACTAAAGCGCATAGAAGATCCAAACAACAGTATTATCGCCAAAGCTCGTAGAAACTTGCTAGAGTCTTGTAATATTTTTATATTACCTAACGTATGTGAAAATATAAAAGTTAAGTTGCCAGAAACTATGGAATTAATTGAGTTTGGAGATGGTGTTAGAAGCATATGGAAACATCAAGCAGAGGTTTGTTTATTTCAGCATAACAAGTTATTTTCTTTTGAGAAAATGGCTAAAATCAACCTTGTTGGTGGGATTTTAAATATAGACAATGATAATATCAAATATAACTCAAAGCAAAGAATTTGTTATAATGTGTAAAAAATATTGGATCTAACCTGATCATAATGAGAGCATTAAATAGGGTTTGCGACAAAACCTATTTAATGCTTACCTGGAAGAGGATGAGAAAATTTTATGGTAGTTAAAAATAAACTAGGACTTTAAATGAAAAGTGTAAGACATTTGACATTTGATGCAACCTTGAACGAAGAAAGAAAAATGCTGGAAGAGTTGGTTATACCTTGTTTGCAAGAAAGATTTAATGCTTGCTTTTCAAGCATTAAAGGCAGGATGAAGTTTATTAAAAGACTTGATCATCAAGACTTTTTTAATCCTTTATATAAAAATGCAATAAGAAGCGATGACGATACAATAAATTCAATATTAGAGATACTGGAAAGGAAAAAAGCCACTAAAGATTGTTATGTTATGTCAACAAATTCTAATATAGTTCGCCAAGACTAAAATAATTTTTAGTTAATTTAGCATTATTGGTTGGTAGCTTGGCGTTAATATTTTCAGGGTTCAATACATAGTATGGGATTTTCCAAACAATAGAATCGCCTGCTTGCAGTATTACTTGAGTATGTCTTTTACTAATGACAATCCCATGTTCGTATGAATTACTTTTAGCATCAAACCATGGCAATCGATCACCAATTTTAAAATTATTTCTAATTTCGTAGATCCGTTGTGGCGAATTGATTTCATTATCAATCCACCTTGATAATCGATATAACTCGTGAGTACTCAATTCTTGTAATTTATTGATTGTGGCTTGTAAATCTTGCATATTGATAACTACTTTTCAATAACAACCATTGTTCTATAAGTTAAAATAACATGGTTGCTAATAAAAAATAAATTTTTATGTAATCTCAAATTTTATAAATTATCAATAAATTGATTTTAGCATCAGAGCTATAAATCATAATATCTACAATTAGATTGTTCGTTTATTTAGATTTGGCTCTTGGCTTAGCCTTCATTTTGCTACTGGCGGTAGATTTGACGGTTGGTTTTTTAGGTGCAACGGTTTTCTTTTTAGCAGCAACTTTTTTGGCGATTTTTTTAATAGGGTTACGTTTAATGGTTGACTTCTTCGTGGTAGATTTTTTTGATCTAGCAGCCGCTGGTTTCTTAGTGGTTTTTTTTATGCTCATTTAAGTATTCCTTATAATATATAAAAAATGAAGTGTATATTAAAATTTAATTTTAGCATAGTACATTTTATATGTTTCTGCTTGTAAAACCTTGTGTGTTGATCAGTAAAACTTCACTCGTTGCCAGTTCTCATTGTAAAGCAACAAGGTTTGTTGTTAACTTGTTGGCTGTTCTTCAGCACCTTGTGGCATGTATTGTTCCAAAGCTACTTTAACTTCTTCTAAACGATCCTTACAAATTTTATAAGCTTTAGTTGCCTTTTCAATCATAGGAATTAACTCATCAATATTAACTTCTCGTTGAACCCGTAAATGTTCAGCTATTTGCTTGAGTTCTTCATAGTTTGGGGTAAATTTTTGATGTTCTTCTTTCATGTTAGCTCCTAAATTGGATAATCATTGATTACTTGTATAATGCCGTCATAAAACTCGATTTGCATTTTTTGGCAGTTAGTAGCTTGCTCTTTAGAGCTCACTACTTTGTGTAATGGATCGCGAATAATAGTGTAACCTCGTCCTAAGGTTGCGCGAGGGCCTAAACTAACAATGTTAGTTATTAATTCTTGGATGGTTTGCTCTATTTGGTAATGTTGCAGTGATGCGTGTTCTTTTAATCCCTTCGATGTTTCTTCTAAGGTGTAGTTGTTAGATTTATAGTCACTATAGAGGTTAGAGCTGATATTTTTCCATAACAACTGAAGTGCTTTTTCAGTAGAACTACATAATCCAGGTAAAGTTTTAATAACATTTTGGATATATTCGAACAATTTGACTTCCATATGTTTCAGATTTAAAGCATTATGCTCAAAAATTCTAATATAATGCTGCTCTATGACGGTTTTAGTTAATTTGAGGGTGTTTTGAGAACTCATTAATATTTTAGTATATTGTTGTTCGGCATTTTGGGTGATTTGTGAAACACTAAGTTCTGCTATTTTCAAGCTTTTATTTAATTGTTCTACAATAAGATTAGCACTATTAAGATGTATATTATGTGCTAAATTTTTAATTTCTTTAGCATTCGCTGTTGCTTGTTCAGCATTATAAACAATAACCCTAAAAATATGTGCAATAACTTTAGATGGAGTATCAAACCTACATCCGGCTATTTCATCAATAATAGTGTTATCTCTCTCATGCCCTATACCAGAATATATAACTACTGGACTTTCACAAATTAGTTTGGCTATTTGGTAATCATTTAGCCAAGCTAAATCTATTGCAGAACCACCTCCGCGGATAATCACTACTACATCAAAGTCCATTTCTTGGTGATGTGCAAAAATTTGATTTAAGCTTCTAGTAATTTCTTGACTTGCAGCTACTCCTTGAAATTGGGCGGTATAATAATGAAATTTACACAAACCACATGATTCCAAAAGAGCTGCTTCTCGTTTAAAGTCCCCCAATCCAGCCGCAGCATCGGGACTTAACACCGCAACTCTTGTAAAATCAGTGGGCAATTTTAATTGTTTATTTTTGCCATACAGATCTTCTTTCTGTAAAGAATCTCTTATGTGTGCAAGTTTTGCCGCCAAATCACCAATAGTATATGCTGGATCTAAGTCTTTAATGTATAAACTAAATCCGTGCTGGATATTAAAATTCAGCTTCACTAATAATAAAACTTGCATTCCTGGTTTTAAAAAATCACCAGTGACTTGTTTAAATTTATCAAACATCAATGGATAATCATCTTTAGAGATCATGGCTTTAGCTTTACATAACAATTGGTTATTATGCATTTCAATCAATTCTATATAGCAATGCCGTGTTGCTGCATGTAAAAACACTTCGCTTACTTCGGCTTTGATCCATTCTAATTGTGGATCTATGCACTTAATTGCATAACTGACCTTCTGTAATAATTGTGATAAGGTTATGCCCTTAAGATCTGCTGCTTGCTCGTTGATAACAACGTTATTTTCAGAGATTGTTGTTTCGAACAACCATTTATTAAAATTACCTAGATCTAACCCTTTAGGTACATACCATTGCTTAATGGTTCCATCCCACCTTGCGCCTAATGATTTTACTTCTTCTTTTTCCTTAAAACTTACTTTTAAATAGGTGTTTGACATTATAATCTTTCAACTCGTCTAACTTGAATAAATACTAGTCATTTAATCGTAAAACAATGACTCTTACAAAGATTTAGTTTATCTAAACTCTAATTCAAATGGTAGCAATTTATTTTTGATCAGTTATGCGTATTAACTGAAAATTTTTTCAAAATATCTAATCATTGAATATTTCAAGATAATACAATGTAGAATTTTAAAATCTTGTACTAATTGGATGGATTTTTAAAGATCCAGCAACATATTGTTTCATTATGTTGGTTATTAGATCCCAATTTATTTGTTCGTAGAAGGTTTGTGGAGATGTAATATTTGTTACATTAAAAGCCAATGTATTATTCATTTTATCACGACAATTGCTTACATTTAAGATCCCGCTCAACGCTAATTTTCTTATAACGACAGCATAATCTTCATTAACTAAAATCTGATATAGTTTTTCTAAAACTAAAGGATTTTTAGAACCAGTATAATAGCTAGCCCAAGATAACAACGCACTAAACTGCACATCAACGTTTATATCATTGACAAACAAGTAGTAAGCTTGATCTTTAAACCAAGACATATGTAACCAGACTCCTAATGTTTCAATGGCGTGTACGCGTAAATCTTTTACTGACAGCATAACTTCGTATATTTCTTCGGCTAGTTCATATATTTGTTTTTGGTTAATAATTGATAAAGACTGCAAACATTTCTCTATTAAATTTATATTATTTTGATCGCTTGTCAAAATTTTTAATGCTTCACCTAGAATTCCCCTATGATGATTTACTTCTTCTAAAGATGCTTTATCCATAGTGATTACTTTTTTATTGTTTGGTTTATGATGTTTTGACATTTTTTCCTCTACTTAATTAATCTTAAAAATATTTTCAAAAATAATGGTGTCATTCCAAAGTGATAATGTCCCCTTAAGACCAAAATGAAAGTGTCCCCCAAGACATGAAATAATAGTCACTTAATTTTCCAAAATAAGGTGGCTATTTATGGGGGACAAATTAATTATGAATAAAAAGGAAAGGGAACGCAAAGTGATATTGTCTGGTTACGGAGAAGGCAGATACACATTAATAGAAGCGGCCGAACGCATGTTGGTTAGTTATAGACAAACAAAGCGTATTTGGTCGCGTTATAATAAAAACAATGATATTGGTTTAGTTCATAAAAGCAGAGGTAGATCTTCAACAAGGGCATTGGATGCAGGATTTAAAAAAACGGTTTTAGAGTTATATCAAGAAAAATACAATGGATTTGGAGCAACCTTTGCAGTTGAGAAATTAGCTGAAGACGATAATTATACACTTAGTAGTGAAACATTACGGCAATGGTTAAAATCAGCAAATTTGTGGGTTCCGCGTCGTAAAAGAAAAAGTTATCGTCAATATAGAGAGCGGAGAGCTTGCTTTGGAGAGCTGTTACAAATTGATGGTTCAGATCATAGATGGTTTGGTAAGGACACCGAAAGATGTTGTTTGTTGGATATAGTTGATGATGCTACAGGAAAAACATTTGCACTGTTAGATTCAGGAGAAACCACATTAATTTTGTTAAAAGCATTAAAGAGATGGGTCGAGTTATATGGTATACCTGAATCAGTATATGTAGATTTAAAGAACGTATATGTTTCTCCTAGTGGCTTAAAAACCAATGTTGATGAAGCAAGCCGACAAGAGAGTTGGAGTGTGTTTGAGCAGGTATGTAAACGTTTAAATATAAAAATTATCAAGGCGTATTCTCCGCAAGCGAAAGATTATGTTGCATACTGCACCTCCATAGAACAATCTGCTAGTATTTTTGCATGAGATTTATTTCTTTTCTTCCATTTGCCTTTAACTGGTTGATTATCCTTAGAATATTCGTATAAAAAATCACCTTTATCATTATAAGCAACCCCTGTTATGATCCCTATTTGTCTCCAAATTTTAATGGTAGAAGGTTTAACATTCAATAGCTTTGCCAACTCCTGTACATTGAACAAGTCACGATCTCGTAATCTCTCATAACGATTTTTTAAATGATAACGTTTCCTTAATTGAGCAATTATTCGAGAGCTAAAAGAACATCCCCATCCTGAAGTCAATCCTTTTGTATTTAATTGCTCTGCAATTTTACTATCAGTATAGTTTTCTAATAATGTATTAATAAGGCTAATAACGTCGGATGATGTTTGTTTTAATTGCCACGAATTTTTCGGCTTTGACAAACTAATGGTACAATTTGTTCCACCTTTAAATCTAATATGTATATTAACCTCCTGATCCTTAACAAGAGTTACATCTTCAATCAGTAACCGAACCAACCTTTTCCTCTCACGATGAGGAACTTTCGAATTATTCCATATTTTCGGAAAACTGTTAGAAAGTTCCTTAATTTCAGCTTGCTTTTGTTCATTAAGAAACTGTATTTCAGCTTGGCATTTCTGTTCATATTCTTCCAAACAAACTTGATATTCACGTATTTTTACATTCCAATCCGCTTCCAAGGTGTTTGCTACTAATCTATTATCAGGATCAACTCGCATATAACCACGTCTCGCTAGCTCCGCTTCATAACGCGTTCTTTCTACCTCTTGCTTTTTTAATTCGTTAGCTTCATGCATACGTGTTTGTATTTCTTTCTCAACAGCTAAACTGATCTCTAAATTCATGGGATTAATCATTTCTTCAAGTCTTTTTTCAATTAGCTTATCAACACACAAACCAGAGATACTTTGGCATATGCGTATACCATTTTCAATACCTTCTTTTTGACAAACATAAATAGGAACAATTTGCTTATTTACATGGTTATAACGAACAGTCATACGTTTTCCGCAAACACCACAGATAACAATCCCTTGTAATAAAGCCGATCCTTCCCTAGGAGGACTTTTTCTCCTATCAATACCACAAGCTTGAGCATTTTCTCTTAGAATTTTTTTATTCAATAAATAGGTATCCCAAGAAATATATCCAATATGTGCATCGCGTATTACAACTTGCCACTCTTCTTCCACTACATTTCTAGTAATAGCTTTTCCTTCAAAATTCTTGCGTGTTCTAGTTTTACCGAAGACAAAAGTACCAGAATACCGCGGATTATGTAGTATTTCCAATACTTTGGTATGTCCTAATTTGTCCCACAACACTTCTCCTTTACTAAGGCCTGTATTAGGCCTCCTTGGAAACTTTAAACCTTGCTCGCTAAAATATTTAACTGTGGCGCACGCTGTTCCAGTTCGTAAAAAAACTTCAAATAAAGTTTTTATTGCATTTTGAATTTGTTGATCTGGATCTAATATTACTTGCTCGTTTATATCATATAAAAATCCTATTGGTAGACGGATCCGTAATTCTCCCCGCTTAGCCTTATTATTAATTCCACCTTGTAATCTTGCTCTAATAATATGGAGCTCTGCCTCACTCATAGTTCCTTTTAAGCCCAAAAGTAATCTGTCGTTAAAATTCATAGGATCATATATTCCTTCTTCATACATAATTAAGGTGGTATTAAACGCACAAATTTCTAATAATTTATGCCAATCCGTAGAGTTTCTAGCAAGCCTAGATACTTCCAACCCCATGACAATACCTGCTTTTCCCATGCCTACTTCAGAAACTAAACGTTGAAATCCAGCCCGATCGGTTTCTGCACCGGATCTTCCTAAATCATTATCTATGATAACAACTTGATCAGCTGGCCATCCCATTGCAATAGCTCTCTGTTTTAAATCATATTGTCGTTTGGTACTTTCAGTATTTTCAATAACTTGTCTAATCGTTGATTGGCGGATGTATAGATAAGCGTTTCTCTTAATATGTTCAGAAGTAATTTTAGTAGATGTTTCAAAAGCATTCATACAATAACCTCACGGCAAGTATATTGAATCATGGTTGCTAAAATGGAAATAATAGGATTAGCATATGAGAGTGGAGCTTTTTCTAAACTACATTTTGTTACGGGTACTTTTTTTAAGTTCATTAAAGTTCTACTCCAAGCTAACATGCCACTGCGAACTAATACCGCCCAACCCTGTTCAGAGCCAGAGCCTACCAGTTGTTCTAACACGTTCTGACGAAGTTCTTCATAAAGCATAATAATCTCTCTATCAAAATCTACTTCTTTACTCACAGCTTCAATTTTTTTTTCGTCGTTTAAAAGCGCGCTGTATGCTTCTAGGGTGTAGAACCAAACTGAACCGCTCTTCCACTTTTTTCAAAATAGTTTTAATTGTCAGTGGCTTTGTACTTTCTAACATTTTCTCTATAAAATCCATTACTTCATTAGATAATTTATGAGCTGTTTTGGGTCCTCGTTTGCGAGGAATTAATCCCCAAAGACCTTCTTTTTCAAAATCAGCCAATGCTTTATAGAATGAAGGTCTGGAGAATCCAAAACGTTTTGATATTTTAAAAATAGTTTCTTGTCTTTGCTTCACACTACGCAACATTTCATATTTAACCTGAAGAAGATCCCTGGGATCAAAAAAATCGTGTTTTTGAAATAGTGCATCGCAAACCATTTCTGAATGAGGGTTTAAAGTGCCATTTTCCTCTAGAGTATAATATTTTAAATCTTTACCAATTTTCATGAAAAATCCCTCCTAACTGTAACGATAATTATATGAAACAGATCTAAAATAAATATGTTTATTCTTAAATTTATTATCATAATCTAATCCAAATTACTATAGTTGACATAATTACCTTTACAAACACGGCATAATTCCATTTACAACAATTCCCGGATCAATTGACTAATTTCCAGTAGATCTTTAGTGCAAAAATGTGCCCGCCCAGCTGAAACAACTTTAAAAGGATCTATTTTTAAATTAGTCCAGTTTAATGGGATTGAAGCCAAATTATCGTTTTCATCGCAATAATAAACCCGTTCTTCACCCCAGGTTTGACGGATTTCTACCAACTTGAATTTCCTACCAAATAAGGGGTGGAATTGGTGGACTATTTCAATAAATTGTTGCACATTGTTTGATAGATCTGCATTTGACAGACCAAGCCAAAGGACGAGTGGAGCGCAAGCATGCTGTATTCCAAGACCGATTTGTTAAAGAACTGCAATTAAAAAACATTAAAACTATTGAAAAAGCCAACGATTATTTAGAAGAGAAATTTTTAAACAACATTAATGGAAAATTTTCAATAGCACCAAAAGATAGCAAGGATGGTCATCGTGATGCTAAATCGTATGGCGACTTAGAACAAATTTTTTGTTGGGAATATAAACGCACAGTAAAAAATGATTGGACTCTTCAACTTAAAAACAAACATTATCAACTTGATAAAACTCAATCATTACTAATTAGGCCTGGTCAACACATAATAATACATGAGCATTTAGATGGTAAAATTACTTTATGGCTAAAAGAGCAAGCAATATCTTTTATGTTGTTAGAACAATACTCTAAACCTACAGCAAAACCAAAACCGGCTCCAAAATACTATAGCTCAGCAAAAAGGAGTGAAAATTCAAGAAAAAACAGAAAGGCAACTCCTTGGAACAAACACTATGAACAGGCAGTATATGCAAAAAAATGGTTACAGCAAAAACAAACTCAATCACCAATTGAATTAAAACAACAGTAAAAGTTAAAGGAATGTGGTGGATGATCTTGTAGGACGTATGGATAAGTTTTAAGACAATAATAAATTTAACAAAGGTACATTTTTTTAACTGAAAGGGGACATTTTCAAATTGGCGAAAAAGGGGACATTATCACTTTGGAATGACAGCTTGGGCGACCTAAAAAAATTCAAATATCTATTGACAACAATAAAACATATATATTATGTTGAAATTAAGCTTTTAGTAGAATTTCAATAAAAATCAGAAAATATAATTATTAAGACTTATTTGATAAGTGGAGAGAGTTGAAACTCGTTGGCGTGTGTAATTATCACATTTGATTTTATGTTAGAGGCAGCTTATCAGAACTACTATAGGTAAATGATTATGAAAAAAGCTACCGATAAATATGTACCACCGTATCTAAGGCGTGCAACATCGGAAATTACTGTTAATTCTAGCGATCCTCAACCACAACTGTTATTGTTTTCCGCTAATAGGCAATATTTTTATACGACTCATGCTATGGAAAGGAAAGAGCAAAGAGGGATTTCGGAACAATCTATTGATACTGCTTGTCAAGTTGGTGTACATTTAGAACATCATAACACTACAACATATATTGATGAGAATACCCAAGTGGTTATGGGAAACAACGGCAGAATAATTACTACATTAGATAATAAGCGCAATACTAGATTTGACATATTAAAGGTTAGCAAAGAACAAGAGAAACAATTGCTCATAAAAGCCAAACATAATAACGATTCTGCTATGTGTGAACTTGCAGAATTATACCTAAGCGGTAATCTTGGAGATCGTGAAGTTGATAAAGCCCATTTTTGGCTTCTAAAGGCCGCAAATGAAAGGAAGAATAGTCATGCAATGTGTTTATTGTCTGATATGTACAAATCTAGTGATTTAGGAAGTCCAGATCCAGATAAAGCAACGGAATGGCTAGAAAAAGCAGCTGATAGAGGTAACCGATATGCATTAGCAGTTTCAGGACAACATGCCCTTTCTTTATATCTAGAGATTAAAGATCATATAGATGATACAAAAAAAATGGAACTTAAAAATAAAATTCAAAGCTATCTACAACTTTCTGCAGATAAAGGTGCTACTAGAGCAATGTGGCAAATTGCTAATATTTATGAAAAAGGGCTGCTTGGAGAAATCAATTTACCTAAAGCCATTGAAATTTACATTAAGGCAGGGAAAGAAGGAAGCCCAGCATCTCTAGAGTCTCTCCAAAAATTGGTCTCAGAAGGAAAGGTCAGTGAGCAACAATTTGAGATAGTGTTAAATAAGGCTTCAAGGCTTATTGCAAGGACTAGCAGCGAATTAGCGGTTGATATTGGTTTACAACAGATAGACGGTAAATTAGGTAATAATAAAGAACGCGGGTTTTTTATGCTTAAATCTGCAGCAGAAAAAAATAATGTAGCAGCTGTCAAATTATTAGCTATATGTTACGAAAAAGGCAGAGGTTGTGAGGTTAACTTATCTTTATCTAAAGAATGGTATATTAAACTTAAAAGTTTGTACGAACAAGCTGGTGATCAAGGCAATGTTAATGCATTAGGGAATTTAACTGATCTATTTTTAAGTGGCAAACTTGGAAAAGTAGATTATGTACGTGCTGAACAGGCTTTTACCAGAACAACTCAACTAGGTGACATTAAGTCTTATTTTGACATGGGCAAAATGTATATTGAAGGTTCTTTAGGTGATAAACCTCCTCAAACAGGTATAGCTTGGATTGAGAAAGCCATTGCATTATGGGAAGAACGCGCTGCAAATGGTGATATAGGAGCAATTAAAATATTAATTTATCTTGTTTATTTAAACAAAGAGTTAGGCTTTAAGGATTATCAAGCCGCTTTAAGATGGCTAACAATACTAGCAAAGCAACAAAATGGTAGAGCAATGCTACACCTTGCAGCCCTTTATCTAAAAAGTAAAATTGCAGGTAGAAATGTTAAGGAAGCAATAACATGGCTATTATTGGCAACAGACTTACCAGAAGAAGAATTAATGCATATAGCTGCAGATAGAATTGAGATGATGATGCTTAATAAAGGCTGGACGATGCAAGAAAAGCAAGAAATTATTTTGGCAATGCTCAGTCATGCTGATCAAAGCAAAGAAGATAAACCTTACAGGATTGGTAGAATGTTAGGAGATATTTATAGCCAAGGACGTCTTATAGAGCCTGATTATATAAAAGCCGCATTTTGGTATGAGAAAGCTGGTGCTTGCGAAAACTCTACAGCACTATTAAAGCTTGGTGATTTGCATAGAGCAGGTACTTTTGGAAAAAAGGATTTAGTTACAGCAATTAAATACTTTATTAGGTCTGCTACTTTGGGAAATATATTAGCTCAACAACGTCTAGTTAAATTAAGTAATCTTACAGGGACACTTGATTTGAAATCTGAAGAAATGATTAAATCTTGGAACGATCAATATATGCAACAAACGTATTTAGAAAAAAAAGAAGAGTCTGACGATATAAAAGAAAGTGATGAAACAGATGATAATGAGAAAACTGTCGATCTTAAAATATTGTTAGAAAAATTATATCAGAAGGGAATACATGAAAAACATAATGATTTGTATTTAGCTGTCCACACTTTAAAAAGAGCTTCTAGTTGTGGTCACGATAAAGCTTCTTTTGAATTAGGTGAACTATATGCTTCTGGACAATTAGGAGAAAATGTTCGTTCTGTTGCTATTTTGTTTTATAAGAGAGCAGCCAAGGAAAAAAATCTTGAATCTATAGATAGATTAGTAACACAGTATACAGTTGGAACCATAATTTCTGCTGATCCTATTAAAGCAAATAAATGGATATCTCGGTTAATGCCTTACAGTTAATACTTTATAAAAATATTTGGTGTACTCGCATATGCAGAGAAATCAGTGAAAGTGGTTTGCAGGAAACTTGATAAGGACTTATTAAAAGTGCTTATAAAAGCTGGATAAATTCTCGTGGGAAAAAGTAAAATTCTGGTATGTATGCCATTTTTTTAAATAAAAAAAGTTTAAAATGTTTTTCAAAAAGTGCTTGACAGAAACAAAATATATGTATTAATGTTAAAATTAAGTTCTTAGGAGAATATTTATAAAAATCAGGAAATATAATTATTAAGATTTAATTGCCGAACGGCTTAGTGTTTTTTAATAAGGATTAAAGTACTGATGTCTGAATTTAATAACATCGCTAATTTCAACAGCTTTAATCAAAAGCAATTAAATCTTAATAATTATATTTTGATGTAATAGAAACTTATACCTAAAAAGTAAAAAAATTATTAATGGTAGCTAGTTATAAGGTGAAGAATGGTTTCAAAGAACTTTTAGTATTATGAAATGTAGTTGTATGTGGAGATTTTTGAAATTTAAAAAATAAGCAACAATGTGATTAAAGTACTTATGTAATGGAGTATAATTGTTATTATGTAAGAAAATAAAAAATTTAAAAACTATTAAATTTTTTGTAATTGTAAAATTTAACGAATGATTGAGGAGATATGGTATATGTTTCATGCAGAGTTTTCAGCTAATCCAGTACCTCGCATTTCTTGGCAATCTATACAATTAGGAGATTTAATTGGTAATGGTAGTTTTGGAGATGTTTATCGAGGACTTCATGGTGCGAGAGACGTAGCAGTTAAAGTATTACAAATAAATTTATAGTTGTGTATATGGTTTTATTTAATTTGTCATAGGTAAATAAAATCTAAATTAGGGTGGAGGGGTAAATGTTAAACACTGTCAAATCTCTAAAAAAAGCTGCTAACCAAGGAAATGCGGATGCACAAAATAGTCTGGGTGATATGTATTATTATGGCGAAGGTGTTGTTCAAAATTATGCTCAAGCAGTAAAATGGTTGCAAAAAGCTGCTAACCAAGGAAATGCGGACGCACAAAATAGTCTGGGTGATATGTATTA
>Ga0302188_10001615_pt1 | contig 17502 bp, 19 predicted proteins | sample II_Bog_E2_1_FD_198783 | JGI IMG/M metagenome (GOLD analysis project Ga0302188, IMG submission 198783) | Peat permafrost microbial communities from Stordalen Mire near Abisko, Sweden - II_Bog_E2_1 | ecosystem: Environmental > Terrestrial > Soil > Wetlands > Peat | place: Sweden: Abisko...
TCTGTACATGTTAAACAATTTTCACTCATTTTTCATTCCTCCAATAGTTTATTAATGATAAATCATTTTTAATAATGTATACGCAAAAACATATATCCTACTATTTTTATATGTTTACTGTTTAAAATAGTATATAATTCGATTTTTTATTTGTCAACAAAAGGTTTTGTATAATTTCAAGCATTTTTATATGGTAATATTGGATAATATTTATAAGAGACTTATTGATATAGGAAAAAATTTTTAATAGTTAGAATTAGATGGTGAATTGGTAAAACCTTCATATTTGGTGATTATATGAACTTTAGAAAGAACAATTAAGAAAGCAATTCCTTGATTTTTGTACAGAATTAAAAGATAATCATATATCAACTATTCCACTACTAAATCAATATGATGTTATAATTATTCCTTATTGGGTTAATATTGAAATAAATGACAGTACCATTAGATCTGCTTATCTACAAGAACTAATAGATAATGGAATTTATATATATAAAATTAAATTAAATTAAATTAAAGTTACAGAAATTGTAACTTTAATTGTTACCTATTTTGTTACTTTTAGTGTACCAAATTAAGTTAACATTGGATTATCAGGGCCACCTATTTTGCTTGATTACAGCACAAAAGACTTCATGAATTAAACACATGAAAGCTTTTGCAAAAATCCATATGATGGATTAGATTTTAATATATTTTTATTGGTATATATATTTACTGTAAGGAATTCTAATTACACCTTTTTCATCAAATTTATAATCTGTATCTTCAATAGGATCTCTATTGGAAAAGTAATTTTTTACAGATTAATTAGTTCTCCATTTAAGCCTGTCCAAAGTTTATTTAGAAGAATACCATTGTAATCTTGATTATATTCCCAAAACATTGCTCCCCCAAGTTCTTTTGATTTTATATAGTCAGTTTTATTACTGATTGACTGCTCATCCTCATAAGTTATAAATGAGCTATCGTTTTTCAAGTAAGCAGCTTTAGCTTGATTATCCCAATATCTCGTCCAACCATTTTTATTTATATAATTATTAACAAGAGCTCCATACGAAAGATATTTATCACTATAATATCCAAAGAAAGGAATACCGAGATTAATTTTAGCAGTAGGAATTCCTGCCTTTATAAATATATTTACTGACTTATCACAACTTAAGCTTGATCCATAACCAGAACATGTAGGATGAAGGTTTGCATTGTGAGTGTTATAACCAAAGTTATAGGTCATCAAATTTATATAATTACATATGTTTGCTATTTTCCTCATCTCTGTATTATTAACATAGGATTTGTCTGCTCCAGCTGCTATACTAAGGATTTTACTGATTCCTATCTTATCACGTATTGTTTGAAGCAAAAGGGTAAAGTTCTGTTTATCCTGTGCACGGCACTTAATCAAGTCACAAGCACCACTAACAGGATATTCCCAATCAAGGTCTATTCCATCCAGTTTATAGATGTTGATAACATCCAAACAACTATTTGCAAAGGTATTTCGTGAAGAGTCTGAATAAGCTGCATCGGAGAAGCCGTCAGCACCCCATCCACCTACTGAAAGAATAACCTTTAAATTAGGATTATTAGACTTAAATAACACTAGCTTTGATAAATTCCGACCATTTGAAACAAAAACCTTACCGTTCGCAATGTATCCAAAAGCATAATTAGCATGCGTTAACTTTGCTACGTTCATAGTACTTGGAGTACCATATACATATCCTATTACATTATATGTAGTAGCAGTTTGAGAACGGATTGGAACCATTTTTATAATTTTCATAACGCCCTCCTAAATTTAATAAAATAATTTCATTAAGCAGTCCATTAGCTTACCATATGATTCAAATTGCATTAAAGTTTCCGCACTTATTCTTAATAGGAATGCAATTTTCTCCACCTGAAGCTTAGAAGAACTTATACCCTCAGGGAGCACAATGTCTAGGGCGTGTAGCCGTTATCTCCCACTTAAATAAGTGGGAGTAGTTCACCATTTTTTCATAAGAATATATCTTCCCTAGAAAGATAAGAATATTTATTCCAAATTAATGTGAAATGAAAATAAAAGAATTCCTGTATTAGATACTGCTCAGCCAAGAGTATATCAATATTTTGTAGCCTGGCATGAGGCTTATCATTTATTATATGATAAAAGCTTAATGGAAAGTTCTCATAATATCTCAATAGACATGGAACTAAATGATGAGTTAGTAAAACCATCATATGTAGTTAGCATAGGGAACTTAGAAAGAAAAATTAAGAAGGTTATGGAAGATGATTCTGAATCTTCATCTCATGAGTCTAATTTACATTATCTAAAACAATTGGGTGAGCATATACAAAGGCTTATGAAGGAGTAGATTTAGCCCTGTTGCTTCAGATATAAGTTTTCTAAAGAAAAGCTAAAAATTAGTGTAAGAACTACAGCTTTTGGTTTTATACAAAGAGGCGGAAATCCATTAGCATTTGATAGAGTATTAGCAAGCAAAATGGGAGTTAAAGCAGTAGAATTACTTATTAATGGATATTCAGGACTAGCTGTTGGAATCAAGAAAAATGAAATAATATATACTGAACTTGAGAAAGTTAATGCTATAATAGATCATAAAAAAGATAATTATGGGCTACTGGATATAATTTCATACTAGGTGAAATTTAAATAGAAATACTAGGAGTTATTAATATGATACGATAAAACGAACGAAAAAGAAAATACAGATTGTCTTTATTATTATGCTGATAGCCAAAGATAAAAAAGAGTATTTTTCATCTTGATGTTGCACAATATAATAATAATTCGATGTAAGTTATAGGTACAATGTAGCAGTACTTACCTTGAAGGTTAATCCTTTAAAATAGATATCTAAAGAACCTTTTAATGAGTCTTATTAGTTAAATGATGTTAATCTAATCAATGGAATCTATATTTACTAAAACATTGAATATACCAATGGAAAGGAATGATAAAAATGTCAAAAGCATTATTTATAAATATGTTAGGTCATGGACACGTTAACCCTACTATAGGTATCGTTAAAGAATTAATAAATAGAGGTGAAGATGTTACTTATATTGCTGGTGAGGAGTTTAGAGATAAAATAGAAAATACAGGAGCCAAATTTAAAGGTCATAAGAATTCATTGAATCCATCAAATTTCATTAATGGAAAGTTAAGCTTAGAAGATTTGGAGAAAGAAGCCATTAGTACTGTAAAAGAAATAATTGAAGCTGTATTTAATTCAAATGAAAAATTTGATTATATTATTTACGATTCAGCATTTATTATAGGTCCGGAAATAGGAAGAGTATTAAAAATTCCTACAGTTTCTTCTATTACTACTTTTGCAATAAACGAAAAAATAATAACAAATAATTTATCATCACAATTTAATAAATTTAGACCTAAATTAAATGAAATTAAACTTAAGATACAGAGAGTTTTAAATGCTTTAGAGTATGATTTACAACAAAAGTATGGTATAAAATTTTCTAATATATCCACTGGAGTTACCGGAGAAGGCATGCTCAATACAGGAAAAGGTATGCTTAATATTGTATATACTTCTAAGTATTTTCAACCCTATGGTGAAAGTTTTGATGAAAGCTATAAGTTTATTGGTCCATCAATAGCAGATAGAAAGGAAGATATGGGCTTTTCTTTAGAAACTAATGACAACAAGAAAGTTATTTATATATCTTTAGGTACTCTATTTAATAATTCTATTGAATTTTATGAAAATTGCTTTAAAGCTTTTGATGACATAGATGCAAAGATCATTATGTCTATAGGTAAAAACATAGATATTAATACATTTAAATTTATTCCATCAAATTTTATTGTTCGCAATTATGTTCCTCAACTTGAAGTTTTAAAGCATACAGATGTATTTATTACTCACGGTGGCATGAATAGTACAAATGAAGGTCTATATTATAATATTCCATTAATTCTTATTCCTCAATCAGGTGACCAACCTTTCGTAGCTAATAGAGTAGCACAGTTAGGTGCAGGTATTGTTATTGAAAAAGATAAAATTACTCCAGAGATATTAAAGCAGTCAGTAGTTAAAATTCTTTCAGACAACAATTTTAGAATAAATAGTGAAAAGATTGGAAAATCACTCAGAGAAGCAGGCGGATATGAAAAAGGTGTTGACGAGATACTTAATTTAAAAAGTTCTGTTAAGTAGTTAACATAAAAGTAATAGAGCCAGTAGGTATATAAGTATAGGAGTTAACTAAATATATTGAAAACATAGAGAATCACTTTAATGTGATTCTTTATGCAAGAAGATATCTTCTCGAGGAAGATAAGAATATTTATTCCGAATTAAAGGAAGATGATTATGAAACGTCATTTTATGAGCCTAATTTAGATTATCTAAAACAATTAACTGAGCGTATACGAAGGCTTATGAAGGAGCAGTTATCATGGAATATAGTTTAAAAAAGTCACATAATTTGTAACCATTTTTGTTACAGATTATATGACCTTTTTAGTAATATGTTTTGTGACTTTTAATGTATGGGAAAGCTTAACTTGTATTTACAAAAATGTTATACATTTTCTCCTAGTTTCAATATTTTTCAGCAGGTGACAGTAACCCTGCTGAGAGAACTTGTGACCGAAGTTTCTAATTCCTATTTTGAGGGGATACAACAGTTGATGTCTGCCTATAATTTTCAATATAAGAATATGAAGAACTAATAACAATATTCTCAACTACTTTTATACTTTTTTATTTTTTGCACGAGACAAAATTATAATTGTAACTATAATGCATACTGTTCCTAACAATTGTGGCATATCCAAAGGAACATGTAACCATAATACAGATAAAAAAGTTGCAGATAAAGGTTCAACAGAAGATAGTACACTTGCTTCTGTTGGTTGTATATATTTTAAGCTCTCCAAGTAACAATAAAAGGCAATGAGAGTTCCAAATAACACTACAAATATAACAGCAAATATTGAAGTAATAGACCACTCACCTGTACAATTCCAAGGCTGATGTATAAAACTAAAAGCTATTCCACCAATTAGCATTCCCCATCCGACTACAAGTATAGAACCCCATTTAATAAGAAGAGAATGAGGATGTAATGTATAGAAAGCTGCTGTAAAAGCTGAACTAATTCCCCAAAATAATGCCAACTTAGAAATAGATAGACTATGAATAGTACCTTTCGTAATAATAAAAAATGTACCTAACATCGCCAATCCAATAGCAATAATTTCTTGTAAATTTGGATTTTTTTTAGTACGAATAGCTAAATAACCAGTAATTATCACTGGTGATAAATATTGAAGTATTGTTGCTGTTGGTGCATTTCCATATTTGATAGCAGCGAAATAAGTATACTGCACACCTAACATACCTAGCATACTAAAAAGTATAAGACTCAAGCTGTCATGTTTAGAATTCCAGATTTTCCATATATTTGGATTACCTTTCATAAAAGCATATAATAATAAAATTAGCCCTGATACTAATAGACGAATCACAACAAGCCACTCTGGACTAAATCCTTTTTTTTGAAACAAGTATTGAGCAACAGTACCTGATATTCCCCATAACATAGCTCCTGTGATTACAAGCATTATTCCTTTTATCCTTGGCTGAAAGTTCACTATATTTTCACTCCTTTTTTGTAATTATTCTGAATAAATATTTCTATAATAATTGACTAGTATCATATTATAGCTAATTGCAAATATATTGATTTATTCAAATAAACCTGTAATAATAATTTTATTATTGTTATTAGTTTATAACAATTAATATATTGCCCAAAATTAAAATTATATTAGCGAGATGATAAAAATGCAGGTAGCAAAAATAGAAGTAGATGATAATTTACAAGAGACAACAAAACACGGTTCTTATGATTTACCAATAGCAATCTATACGGATAATTTTAATCTATTTGAAGATGGACATATCAGATGGCATTGGCATAAAGAACTACAGTTTTCGTATTCACTTTGCAACAAGGTATGTTTTTTTGTTGAAGGTCAAAAAATAATATTAGAGCCAGGCGAAGGAATTATGGTTAATTCCAATGTTCTACATCAAATTAAGCCATATAACAATAATAATTGTATGATGTTTTCCATTGTCTTTGACCCAATTTTAATAGGAGGCACGGAGCAGTCACTTATCGAAAAAAAATATGTGAATCCAATCTTGGAAAGCAGTAATTTGAAATTTATCTATTTAAAACCGGTTGTTCAATGGCAAAAAAATATCTTAAAGTATGTAAAAGAAATATTTATATTGTCTAATCAAGAAACATATGGATACGAACTGGAAATGAGAAATTGTCTGAGTAGCCTTTGGCTAAATTTATTGCGAGAAGTGAAAGAAGACGTTAAAGACAGTGACTATGTAGTTTCACATGATGAAGAACGTGTAAAATCAGCTCTACAGTATATACATAAATATTATGCAGAGAATATTTTATTAGATAATATTGCAATGACAGCAAGTATTAGTAAAAGCGAATGCTGTCGCAGTTTTAAAAGGATTTTAAAAGTGACACCTTTTGAATACTTAATGGAATATAGAATTTCAAAAGCATCAGAAAAGCTTTTGAAAAGTAAAGAATCCATTTCTAACATTGCTTTTGATGTAGGCTTTAACGGAACAAGTTATTTTGGAAAAATATTTAAAAAATATATGAATTGTACACCTTCTGAATATAGAAATAAATATTGGCAATGTAGGTAAAGTAAATATAAAAATAAAAAAATTCCTGTATTAAATACTGCTCAGCCAAGAGTATATCAATATTTTGTATTGTAGCCTGGCATGAAGTTTATTATATGATAAAAGCTTAATGGAAAGTTCTCATAATATATCAATAGACATGGAACTAAATGAAAGAAAAGCTGATTATTTTGCTTCTATGTTAATGCTAGGAAATGTTTATAGTTATTATAATAGATTACCAGAAGAAGATAACTTTATAAATAAGATTATCTATTGTATGGACTTATATAAAGCACCGTATAAAGCTATTTTAATAAATTTATATGAATCAGCTAAAAATAATAACAGTAGTAACTTAACAAAATTAATATTGGATAATTTCCATATTAAGTCTATTAATCTAGCTAAAAAATTTCAACAGTTAGAGATAGATGATGAGTTAATAAAACCATCATATGTAGTGAATATAGGAAATTTAGAAAGAAAGATTAAGAAAGCTATGGAAGATGATTCTGAAGCTTTGTTTCATGAGTCTAATTTAGATTATCTAAAACAATTGAGGGAGCATATACGGAGGTTTATAAAGGAGTAGATTGTCATGGAATTTAGTTAAAAAAGGTCACATAATTTATAACTATTTTTGTTACAAATTATGTGACTATTTTAGTTACGTATTTTGTTACTTTTATTGTTAAGCTTAACCTATACTAACCTATACTGCAAATTTCTGTACCTATTAGATATTTACAGGCCTTAGGCATGGTTACTAAAAACTTAAATACATTTTTACAATTTTCTTTGATCTAAGAAGATAAGAAGTTATCTATATATCTTCTTAGTTTTTTCTCATTTTTATTAAGTGTCTATCTTATAGGGTACATTTTAATACAGAAAAGGTTTCTTTTGATAATTTATAATTGAAGAATATTCTTAATTCAATTATAAATTAAACATAGATAGAAGACTATCAGATTCAGATCTTATTTTCCACAGCATTTTTTGTATTTTTTTCCACTACCACAATCACATGGATCATTTCTCCCAACCTTTTCACCTATAACAACAGTTTTTTTATTTTCAGTTTCATGTCCAAGTAATTTTTCTACATCAGAAATGTCTTCAGTTTTATTATGTTCTACTCCAATAATAACTTGCCATCCATTTTCATTACAAATATCTAAAATATCATTTGCTTTTTCTTGAGTTTTAACTCTTACGACTGCTGGTTTTTGTTTTGTTCCTAATTTAGCCATATTATACACCTTCTTTATTAAATTTTAAATTATATTGTAGTAATTGTTCCATACTTTTCTTTTGACTCTCGGTAATCTTGATTAAGCCCCTTTTTTATGCCACTTCCCAAGGAAATATTATAGGGAATTATAAGACTATCATATATTATTTTCCCTCTAAATGGTAGCAATACTGCGTCTACATAAACAGGTAGCATAGAAGAAGAAAATAGAAGATCAATAGGATTTGAAATACCTATGACACCATATGATTTTATATCATCCTGGGTTGACATGAAAACTGTATACTTCTTCAAATGTTTAAATATAATATATGTTCCTGGAATATTTCTTTTAAAGCCTTTTATAATCTCAATTTCATCATCACTATGTAAATCACAATACATATTTAAATATTCATCAATTAAATTTTTATCTTCCCACAACTTATTTTTTATTGGTATTAAGTCTTGTGGATTTATACTTTTTGCACTTACCAATTTTTTTAATTGTGGATTTAGTTTATATTTATTATTTGTATAATCTAATAAACTTAACCATAACTTATAAAAAATTTGTGCTTCATCTTCTGAAAGATACATTATAACACCCTTTCAATAGTTATTTTCATTTTGTGTTTAAAATTTTATTTTATAAATATATACTTTGAGTTGTTCAAAGTATATATATTAGCACAGACTATTTTATCACACTCCTCATTCTATTCATATTATAAGATTATTAAATCATATGCGTAAATCTAATGAATAAATTGATTTACTCTCTGTGTGTAACTTAGTTCATATAAAAACTTTTTGTTACCTATTTGGTAACTATTTTTATAACACTTTTAGTTACATATTATGTTACTTAACTTGTTACTTTTTGTGTATCAAATAAAGTTCACCGTGGATTCTTAAAATCATTTAGGTTACTTACTTTCAGCACAAAAGCTTCCCTGCAATAGATACATGAAAGCTTTTTAAAAATAATATATTTTGTTGTTAATACCTACTATTATTATATCATATATTCTATAAAATTAATTAAATTATTTTTATATTGCTTATATATTATCAATGAACAATTGACAATGTACAATTATGGATCAAATTCCTACGGAATTTCTTAAAATATATATATTTTCTCAAACTCAATAGGAAAAGTGAGAGTTCAAATTTTGTATTTGGGTTCTTGAACTTTCTCCTTGAAGATTTGTTTCTCAATTGTCAACTGTTCATTGTAAATTATAAAATTTGGAGGAATGAATATGTTACTTAAAAATGGTTCAACAGGTTCAGAAGTTGGAGTTATTCAGAATAATTTAAAGAGGCTAGGTTATGATCCACTCACAATTGATTGCATCTTTGGTGAAAAAGCTGAAAATGCAATAAGGAAATTTCAAAGTTCTTATGGGTTAGTTACTGATGGTATAGTTGGTCCTAAAACAAGTACTGTTATATTCCTCAGGAATATAAGAATAATTAATTGAGGTGTGGCTTATCAATGCTTAAGGCATATGAGAGAAGGTGAAATACTTGGATGGATTCGAGCAAAATATCATAGGTACTCCAGATGAAAATAATAGCTTTACAGATGGCTTTTCAGATGAACTTCTCTCATCTGATGGGATTCTTGTTAGTAAAATAGTGGACAATTTATTTGTTGCAAAAAAAGCGACTGAATTTATGCCAGCACTTCCTAAGAATATGAAATCTAGTCATATTCGTGTGCTTGATGCTATTTACAAAAATCATAATGAAAGAGAAGCAGTTCGAGTTAGTGATGTGAGTAGTGCTATGGGAATTACAAAGCCTAGCATTACAAAGTTAATAAATGAATTAGTTGACTTAGGAGCTGTAAAAAAATCAATATCTGAAATTGATAAGAGAGTGGTATTAGTGGAACTTTCTTCATTTGGACAAGAATGTGTTCAGAAGTATGTTTTAAATTATCACGCTAAATTAGCAAAATATTTTTCTAAGCTTGAAGAAGAAAAATATCTTTCTTTAATTGAAACAATAGACTTTATTTATCAATCAATGGAACAAGTATCTAAGGAGGAAGATTTATGACTTTGAAAATTCAAGACAATAAGGTGATAGCACAAGAACAAAAGATAGATAGAAAGATAATTATAGCCATTATTTCTATTGCAATTATAGGAATACTTTCAGAAACGGCACTAAATATAGCATATTCTTTATTGATGAATGAATTTGGTATGTCTGCTTCTGTAATTCAATGGTTAACCACAGGATATCTACTAATTTTAGCAATTTTAATTCCAATTTATTCTTTTTTAGTAAAAAGTTTAAAACAAAAATATTATTTCAAACGGGAGTTATTATTTTTGCAGTTGGAACACTTTTTTGCTCTTTTGCTTGGAATTTTTCTGTGTTATTAATTGGAAGAATAATTCAAGCTGTTGGAACAAGTATTGTGCTTCCGTTAATGATAAATATTGTTTTAGAAGAAGTTCCTATTGAGAAACGTGGATATATCATGGGGATTGTTGGTCTTGTAATAAATTTTGCACCTGCACTCAGACCTGTTTTTGGAAGGATAATAATTGAATCTATGAATTGGCATTGGATTTTTATTAGTATGATTCCAATTTTGATAGTTTCATTTATTTTAGGTAGTAAGCATATTACAGACATTCGTAAAAATGAGAAAATGTCTATTGATATTCCTTCAGTTTTATTATCTGCCATTGCTTTTTCTGGAATTGTTTATGGGTCTAGCATGTTAGGTAATTCAAGTTGGTCTGATCCTAAGGTGTCTTGTTATATAATTATTGGAATATTAAGTATGTTTGCTTTTACGTATAGGCAGTTGCATTTAAAAAAACCACTTATTCAATTAAATGTGTTTAAATATCCAAACAAAAATAAATTTTAAACAAGTCACAGCAGTTTTAAAATATATAACTCCCACTAAAAGTCGTCTGCTCTGCTTCATTGTTTACTCGTTAAATAAAATAATTTCTCACTTCTACATTTTACTACAAGTACAAAAGTGAGCATATATACATTAAATATAATTTATTTTTGCATATTTATTAGCAATTAATAATTTACAATGTACAATTGTCAATTATAAAGGGGATGGATTTTATGGACGGTTGGGTTAATTTAATTACAAATGCGGGTTTTCCAATTGCAGTTGCTAGCTATCTGCTTATTCGCTTTGAAAACAAAATTGAGGCTCTATCACAATCAATTAATACATTAAGTACTGTTGTTATGAGCGGGCAAAAAGCTCAAAATCAATCTAAAAGCGATGACAAGGTTGCTTAATAACTTAAAAAAACTAAGAATCCACATGGCCATAAATAAATATTTATAGCTGTGAGGATTCTTTTATTATATGGGTATTCAAAATGTATTGCCAAAGACTGATTTAAAATGAATAGATCTGTAAACTAATCATAATGTAATCAAATCTCCTAAATCTCCTAAAAGAAACTGAAACAGGCTACGCCCCATTAATATAAGCAAGCATTTCAGGAATTATAAAGACTGGGTGGATTCAAGATGGTCAAGAATGGTATTACTTATATCCTAATGGTTCACTTGCAGTAAGTACCACTATTGATGGATATGTAGTTAATGAAAATGGAGAATGGATTTAATTAAAACAATTAAGTGAACAGATACAAAGGCTTATGAAGGATTGACTATCATAGAAACTAGTTAAAAAAGTCACATAGTTTGTAATAAATAATGTTACAAATTATGTGACTTTTTCAGTTCCCCTAAGGCATATGAAAGAAAATAACAAATCCATGATGCGATTTATATTTCCCGTCAGACAAGGAAGTATGTTTGTCTCATAGTGGGTTATTAGGTGAACATGCTAAGGAAGTATGACGAGAAATAGACTAGCATGCTGACTTGTTATTTTTTTGAATATACCTAAGTCATAGGTCACAGTTGAAATTCTACTTCTCGCTTAATATGTCCTCAATTATGTTTTTTAAATTTTTACTCTCTTCAAAATCTGGATCTAAAATTAGGGATTTTTCTGTATACTCAAGTGCTCCATCAATTTGTTGTAAATTGTAATAGCAAAGTGCAATTTCATAATTGGTTTCAGGGCACTCACCATAAAATTCTAATGAAGATTCAAAAAATCTTAGAGCATCATTATCGTGGCCAAGATAACCTAATATTGAGCCAAAATAATATCCTAAATCTCCTTCTTCACCAATAGGGAAATAATGTTCCCAAACTTTATGGATTGCATCAATCAGTTCATCTTTTGGGAAGTTTTCTTCAGTTGGTATTCTTTCAAGCAATATGTTATATAATTCAAGTAAGGTTCTTGCATCCCATACTGTAAACCTTAGGAAAGTCAAAAGTTCTTTCGTAGTTAAAGACTTACTTAAAGGCATAATTGCTTTTTTTATAATATAGAAGTCATCTGGTCCTATGCTTTCAATAATCTCGTTATAAGCCATTGAAGTCTCTACAAAATCATGATTACTCTTACTTAATAAAAACAGAGATACATTTACATTTTCGTGTTCATATAGACTATGTATGGCTTTTCCACCAAGCCCTTTAAAATATAGCTCTAGAGCATGGAAGTTGACTGTCATAGAAATACATCCATGTTTTGATAAAAATGGATGATAGTTTTTAAACATAGCTTCTTCATTTTTATAACCCTTGTCAGCGGATATTAGGATTATGTCATCATTAAATAACTTTCTTAATCTTGAAATACACCTTAAACCAATTATAGGCATGTAAAACGATGTATCCTCTAAACAATTTTTATAGTATAGAAGCACATCATTAAAATTCTTATCTTCGTAATAATCATTGCCCTCAATTTTTTTATCTGTATAATAATAATCCAAACCTGACAGAATTGATTTATCCTCAGGATCACCTTTCTCCTCTGGAGAAGTTACTGTAATTAAGCCTTCAAAAAGTTCTCCTTTGTTAACATAAAAAGTATCTTGAGGAAGACTGTCAAAGGTATAATTAGCGATTAAAATTAAAGGATTTTTCAGTTTACCACTTGATAGAACTTCACCACTATGTCTAAGCCTAATCTCTTCATCTTTAGATATGTCAAAGGTTGCACAGTCAAGTACTCCAGATTCAAAGTAAGGCTTTAAAAAGCTGTGGTTTTGCCAATATTCAATATTCCTCTCGGCAAAATCTGTTACTATGTATTTAAACTTTAGACCTTTTAGTGAAGAATTTTCAATTAGATGTAAAAATCTTTTTAGAAAAGTATAGGTAAATCGTCCCACTCCTGCTGCAAGCTCCATTATGTAGATGACAGTGTTTTTATCTATATCCTCCCTTGCAACATAATCTCTGCAATACCCAAAGACAGTTTTAGCATATTGGTTTGCAATATACGGATTTGTTGTTATATATTGAGGTACAATTCCTTTAATCCATGCATCTGGCCCCTGATTTGCAAAGAAGTCCGTCTGTAATGTCCATAACATTGACTGTGATAATGGCTTTTCAGCCTCAACTATAACTCCAGGATTCTCCTTATCTTTTGACTTAGCAACCCTGGTAATATTATATTTCTTATTTTTTTCTGACAAAACGATTCCTCCCTAAATATAAAAAATAAATTTCAATAACTCAAACTTCGCACATGAAAATATGACTTGAACCTTTGAAAAACAAAGGCTTTTCAGCATTGAAATATAGAAAATTCCTCCCTAAAATGATATAATGTAAATGACTAAAAATACAAAAAACATCATATTTAGGAGGAATTATTCATATGAACAATATACCACAAAATAATCAAAATAAAAATGATTTTATGAAATCTATAATGAATTTTGTTAAGCAATTTAAGGTTATTAGTGCTTTAAAAAAAGCAAATTGCTATAAAGAAAAAGGTATATGTGTTCATGATATTTTTTGCTATTTATTACAAATTGTTTATACAGGGAAAAGCATGTATATGAGCTATCAAACTGAAAGTGATGCTCCTAAATTTAGTAAAGATGTAGTGTATAGATTTTTAAATTCAATGTACATAAATTGGCAAGCGTTCTTGATAAAATTATCAGCAACCATTATAAATGAGCACTTAGTAAAGCTTACTTCAGAAGAGCGTATTAATGCATTTGTAGTTGACGATTCATTTTATGGTCGACTTAGAAGTAAAAACGTTGAGTTGCTGTCCAATGTAAATGACCATGCAAGCAAGGGTAACAAATATAAAAGGGGCTTTAGAATGCTTACTATTGGTTGGACTGATGGTAATACTTTTGTACCTGTTTCATCTAACTTACAAAGTTCTGAAAAAGAAAAAAATAGATATTGCGAAATGAAAGAAAATCTCAATAAAAATTCAGTTGCATACAAACGTAGAAAACAGGCAATATCAAAATCACCTGATGTTATGATTGAAATGCTCGAATTAGCTATAAAAGCTAGTATTCCAGCAAAACATGTATTGTTTGATAGTTGGTTTTCTTATCCTATTACTATAATGAAAATATATAAGCTTAAACTACATACTGTAGGTAGGCTTAAAAATACTACCAAAATTAAATACATTTTCGAAGGCGAAAAGAAAACCTTAGCTGAGATATATAAATCTCAAAGGAAACGCCCTGGTAAGTCAAAATACCTGTTATCTGTAAATGCACAAATATATGATGGAAATGATAATACTTTGAATGTGAAAATAGTATTTGTACGTGACCGTAATAACAAGAAAAAATGGATTGCTATTATTTCTACAGATTTAAGCTTATCAGAAGAAGAAATCATCGCCCTTTACGGCAAACGTTGGAGTATTATGCTGATATCAGCATAATACTCCTTATGCCGATTTTTCCGTTATGCCGACTTTTTAGTTTTGACATGTTAGAGGCATTGAATTCATCAATGCCTCCGAAAATAAATCGGCATAACTTATTTTAATCCACTTAGCTTTTTTATGATTTCATCATCATCTGCATATTTGAATGTTACGTCATCCTTAAAAACGGATTTTTCATTATCAGCCAGCTTTTCCGCTGCTTTTCGTTTCATCTCCATTGTTGCCTGAGCATAAATCTGAGTTGTCTCAAGATTGCTGTGTCCAAGCCATTCCGCCACCAGCGGCAGTGGAACCCCTGCCATATAAAGATGCATCGCTCTTGAATGACGAAATAAATGAGGATGTAGATGATATATCCCTGGATTGGTTTCCTTTGCAGATTTTTCATATACTCTCAAAAAACGCTGAACATTATCAGCCGACATCTGTGCAGAGATTCCTTTTCGTATAATGTAAAAAAGATACTCATTCTGTGAACTGGAAAAATCAGAATGAAAAGTTTTACAGTACTCCCTGAAGAGTGATGCCACATCTTTGGTTATTGGAGTGACCCGATATTTCCGACCTTTTCCTAATACATGCAACTCAGCTTCACCTAATTCTTTTATGATAAGATCTTTTACCTTTAAATCAAGAATCTCTTGATCCCTGCATCCACTATCATACAGAAGAGCAATGAAAAATTTATCTCTTATTCCAGTTTTCTTTGAAGTATCTGGCTGTTCAATAACCAGCTTCATATCTTCAATTGAAAGATATATCATTTCGGTTTTTCTGGTGTCATGAAGTCTGGAAATCTCTGTGATTTCATTTAAATCAGTCTGTTCCATTTTCCTGTTTTTGACAAGATAAGTACAAAAGCTTCTGATATGAGAAAGCCGCTGGTTTATTGTTGTAACCTCATTTTTACGGGCTGATTTAAGCCATTCCAGGAATCCGAGGATATCGTTCTGACAAAAATCGGTAGTTCCTACATCTTTCAGCTTTTTTGATTTTGATTCCTGTATGTATGTTAGGTAAATGTTAAGCGCATATCTATAAGAATCCACTGTATTAGCACTTTTCTGGCGTATTCTAGGGAGATAACATGTTAGGAATTCCTTTATCAAGCGAAAAAATTCAGGATCTTTAATCTTCATTCTCTGGCACCTCCCCATACAATCCGTCAAACTGATGCCAGTCAATTCCAGCAGATTTCAAAAGCCTGTCAGGAAGAAGGTGAATATAATAAAAAGTGCTGTCAAGTTCAGAATGCCCCATATATATGCTAAGATATGCCATAAGAGCCATGACATCTTTTCCCTCATCCATCCATCGAATCAAATTTCTCGTGGCAAAAGCATGCCGGAGATCATATGGGCGAGGATTACCGTGTTTGATAAGTCCACTGTTATCCCAACATATATGAAAATGTTTGGTCATCCATCCGGTGTCAAAAGGCATTCCATCCCAGCGTTGAAAAAACCATTGTCTTTGTCCTACAAGAACATCATACTTTATACAGAGATGCCTCATATCTTCTGATATGATTATGTGGCGATCTTTGTTTCTCTTAGTCTGCCGTATATAGATATCTCCTGTATTTAAATCTACATCATCAGTGCGAAGATGTAATGGTTCCGAAGGCCGCATTCCACAGCAATACATCATTCTGAACAAAACAGGAATGATGATATCCCGTCGGAATTTATGAACTCGTGGTTTCATGCTGTCTATAGTATCAAACAACCTTTCAAACTCTTCATCACTAAAGGTGTATGGAATATATCTTTCACGCTGAAGATTGTAATCATCATCTGGGATGTATGCTTTTTTTCCAAGAGCATTGATAAACTTAGTATACTGGCGTAGCATCGATATGAATACAGCTTGTGAATTGATAGTATTATACGGATGGAACCCTATCCATTCATCTATTATTTCTTTTGTGATTGAGGCAGTATCTGGATATCGTTCTCCACAAAAATCAATAAATGGTGGCAAAGAAGATTTATAGGTGGTGACAGCATACCCTGCACTTTCACGGAAACTGATAAGTTTTTTAAAATCTGATTGGAGGTCTTTTTTGAAAGTCATAATGCATCACCTCCGTTCATTGGCAAATCTGATGACACAGGATGCGTATTTTTGTAAATACCATTTCTTACTGGTACGTCTGAAAAATCCATTGCACAGAATGCAACCTGTGTGCGATTGTACGAAAGGTAAGGTTTATCCTCATTGATGTTTTTATGACCAAGCATTTGCGAAATTGTTGGAAGTGGAACCTCAGCCAGTGACATTTCAGTCGCAAATGATCTTCGTAAACTATGGAATGAGCGCATGGGTTTCTTATTTACACCGGAAGCTGTGCTATATTTATCTACAATAGCATCTAATCCAGATGCATCGAAAAAGGGTTTGGCCGGACCTTTTTCCGTAAGGAAAATTTGTTGACATTCCGAAGCCGGACGTGCTTTTAAAATATAGTCAGCCACAGCATTCATTACTTTTCCGTTAAGAGGAAGACTTAGGGGATTTTTCGTTTTGCTCTGTATTACCGAAACTTCTCCCTTGTTCCAATCAATATCTGCAAATGTTAGATTTCTAATATCGATTCCCCTCAGACCTGTTTCAAATGCCAGAAGCAGAATGGCATTATCACGAATTCCAATCGAAGTTTCAAGATCAATAGCAGACACTATGTCTGATATTTCTTCTTGTGAGTATGCAGGAATTAACTTTAC
>Ga0302188_10001620_pt1 | contig 17471 bp, 7 predicted proteins | sample II_Bog_E2_1_FD_198783 | JGI IMG/M metagenome (GOLD analysis project Ga0302188, IMG submission 198783) | Peat permafrost microbial communities from Stordalen Mire near Abisko, Sweden - II_Bog_E2_1 | ecosystem: Environmental > Terrestrial > Soil > Wetlands > Peat | place: Sweden: Abisko, Stordalen...
TCTATGAGTAATGGGTCTTTTCCTAATGGAACTGACGGATGTTATAACTTCTACCAAAACTGTTATAACCCCCCATATGAAGAGTCTTCTGAATTGGGATCGACATCTTTTAATTTAAATATGACAGAATGTGGAATATCTACTTCAGTGTCAATAGCCGCCTATTTTAATTCATCGAGTTTGGTTTGGTTGATAAGGAGACTATTGCCACCAGAATCAACGAGCTGCACATTGAATACCGAAGTGCCGACAAGAAGCCCAACTCGGTCGCCGTCATTGCCTACTCTCCATCCAACCTCTATCCCAACTCTATCCCCGACTCTCCATCCATCCTCTGTACCAACTCTCCCCCCGACATCTGTTCCAACTCTATCTCCAACTCTCCATCCATCATCCACGCCATCTCTCCTCCCAACTGTTACCCAAACCTCTATCCCGACTCTCCTCCCAACCTCTATCCCGACATCTATTCCAACTCTATCCCCAACTCTCCATCCATCATCCACGCCAACTCTCCTCCCAACCTCTATCCCGACATCTATTCCAACTCTATCTCCAACTCTCCATCCATCATCCACGCCATCTCTCCTCCCAACTGTTACCCAAACCTCTATCCCAACTCTCCTCCCAACCTCTATCCCGACATCTATTCCAACTCTCCTCCCAACCTCTATCCCGACATCTATTCCAACTCTCCTCCCAACTGTTACCCAAACCTCTATCCCAACTCTCCTCCCGACCTCTATACCAACTCTGTCCCCGACTGATAATCCCTCTGTGATTCCGAGTGTGTCACCAAATTAAAGTAGTGTATTTTCATTAATTTAATAAAGTATGTCTACATAAAGGACAATTTTTATAATCATTAGTCACATATTCAATATAGCACGATTTATGTATAGCCGCATGACAACATGGTAAAAATAATTCATCGCTTGGAGATAAACAAATAGGGCAGTTAGATTCCCCCTCTGATAACACATGTGTCCGTTTGAATAAATTAACCATGTGAGTGATTTTTTGGTGGATCATGGATTCAATTTTGGATATGGCCGAGGTTAGGTTCACATTGTCGCCACCAGGAACTAAAGGCATGATCATGAGTAGATAGTTTTCAAAGAACTCGTAGAAGGCCTTGTTGTTATATAATTGATGTGCAAAGTCGGGTGATTGGTTTCGAATTTCGGTGGAAATAGTTCTGTGTATATTTTCACGGGGGATTTCGAACGTAAAAAACATTTTTTGTGTTTCACAAATTATGTCCAAGGAAGGAGAACTAGAGAAACGGTTAGCGATTGTGGAGAAGACTAAAAGGCAGTCTGAAGCCAAATTAGTCATGTGTAATACAGATCTAGAGAGAAAGACAACCGATCTCAATACTGCATTACTGAATAAGACTGAAATAGAAGAGGAGATAGCAAAAGAGACGCCTAAAAAACCCCCCAATGAGGCTGTCGAAAAAATGGAAATTGCAATTAATGATAAGAGGAATGAATATACACAACTTGAACACAATTTGACTGAGGCTAATAGCTTACTTAATGTTGCGAATACGCAAGTGAAGGATGCCAAAAATAAATCAAGTACACTGCTTCAAACACTTCTTAGTGAAAAGGAGACACTCAATCAACAATTGAGAATATTGGAAGAATCGATTAGAGACAAGCAAACGAGAATCACTGGAATCCAGACTACATTCCCTGATCTCCTAGATGTCACAGCAGTCGATGAAAGGATAAATAAATTAATTCGCGATATTGAGGTGTTAGATGCAAACCATGCAGAAGAAGAGAAACAAAAGATTGATGCGGCCACAAATAAATATACAGATGTATTAACAACTAATGAAAACAAGAGGCAATCTAATCGTGAAATGTATGATGTGTCTATGCGTGTTGCTACCTCACATAATGAATGGCTTGAATCTCATGATACGACGGCAAAAGTCGCAGGGGAAAACACATTATTGGGTACTGTTCAAAGTGAAATCGATCGCATCGAAACAGAGGTGGTCATTGGTCCCAAAAATTACATTGACACCGAAGAACTCTACTGGCTTAATCACAGGAAATTGTTTATAGGTGAAGTTCAGGATGGTGGTGTGGCCTTTAATGAAACCATAGAAATGTACAAGAAAAATGTTGAGATGTATATGAGTATAAATCTTCCTGAATGGATTAATGGTAAAAACAGTGTTTTTGATAAAGAGGATTCAGATGCGAGAGAACGGATTGAATCGGAAACCAAACGAATTAAGGCTGAGCATGCTGCGGTTAAATATAAAGATGGCCAAGAGGCAGAGTTGAGTGAAGCACAGGAGTTAAAAAAATTGTTAGTGGAACTGACAGAGGCAACTACTCGAGTAACTGAATTAAGAGAATCGATTAGATTGAAGACTGAAACAATTGAGAATGAGCAGGCGAATATACAAGCCATCATTAATGCGTCACAATTGAATGTAGATAATCTGAATATATCTATTGGACAAAATCAACTTAATCTTGTGAAATGTGGTAAACAAATAGAAGAGATGATGATAGAGTTAACGTTACTTGAAGATGCTGAGCCAATTCGTCGGATAATTAATGACCTTAAAAGACGGATCACCGCATTGGACATTCCAAACAAAGAGAGAATGGTAAATGATTTTAACATCACTCAAATTGGTATATTGAAATCACAAGCGATTTTAAGTATTAAAAATTGTGAAACTGAGATTAGTGATATCAATGCACAGTTAAATGTTATACAGGAGGAAAAGGAAAAGGAATTAGATATGAAGAGGAGACAGAGAATGCGAGATTTGGTTGAGGTGTATTCAGACGTAAAGACGAAAGGCGCTCAAGAGACTAAGTTTAGAAAGTATAACAAAGAGTACGACTCAGCAGAAAGTAGAGAGGCTAAAGACAAAGTTTATGAAGAATGGCAATACAAAAAGAACCCAGATGATGGTGGAATACTTCCGGTGGCGCAATACATTCGGAATCCATATGTTCTATATATGAAACAAATGGTGTCACTTGAAGAAATGGGTATCAGTGACACATTCAATCGAAATGAGGTAATTAATAATATGGGGATTAGGAAGTATGTTAACTTATATGAGGGGTATATCGCATCCAAAAGGGACACAATAATCAAGCATTTTATAAGTAGACATGTGGTTTTGGACGATGAGGAAAAAACAAGGACCTCAGGTGAGTTGATAGATTTATGGAAGACTCGACTATATGAATATGCTGTTAGGGAAAGTATCCCATCATTCAAAGTTCGCGATGTGATGGAAAATAATTTTATACGCCCATTTATGGATGAATGCGATGTGATGATTGGACGTGGCGAGAGTGTCATAAAAAGAGTTGAGAAGTTCAAAGTTGATGTCAAGGTTGAGGCAGAGTACCAAAAAATGTTGTTTTTGTTTCCAGCAGAGGTTTTGGGTGACAAAGAACGCGGAAATGTTATAGAAGAATGGAACCATCTGTTAGTGCGTACTCTTCCGTGGGAATTCCATAAACCTACACCCCTCCCTGTTCTTTGGGATCCAAATGTTAAGAGGATCATGGAGTATCTCAGAGATAAATCAACTGTTAATCTGAAATTTGCGGTGAAATACATTGATGCAGATGAAGTAGAAGACATATATACGTCATATTACAAGTTAATAAATAAAGAGATCAATGGTGTCCATGTGGATGAATTATTATTGGCGCATGGTACAGAAAATCCCCTGAAAAAAGATTGCATAAAAGAGATACGTTTTTTTAATGTTAAGTATACGGACGCAGAAGCATTCATGTCTTTTATGAATCATAAGACATCTCCACCACTCCCTCATGAATATTTTTGGTATATCCCTCCATCATCAAGTGTACTTACTCATGTGGGAAATGACGTGAATACGGCTGTAAATAAGTACAATAAATTTCTGGCGCTGATAAAAAAATATTTCAACCACTTAGATTATAAGAGTGTTGTGGTCGATGAAAATTATTATTATCATGCGAGTATATATCAAATGAGACAATACGAAATTGAGGAATTATATTTCGAATTGATGGAGAGAGGGGACTATTATAAGGGGGGTCCGTTTAATGGCGACAAACAATTGTGTTATTTATTTGGGATGCTGACAGGTATGGATGACGTCCCTGAAACGTATGCAGGCAATTTTGAAGGTAAGGAGGATATTGTAGCCTGGGGTATGGTTAGTGGAGATCTGGAAAAGGTGAAACACCGTCCTATACAAAGACCCATACCATTCAATCCTGATCCTCGTGTGTTTCCAATCATCCAATCCGGATTGAAACCAGCCTTACCTGAATACATCGCATTGGATTTTGAATGGTATACTACATGGTATACCGATGTAACAAGTGTTGGTCTTTTGGCAACACTTGGAAGATTGAGGGTTGTTCCTCTATCAGTGGAAGAATTGATGACGAGACACTTAATTCCTATGTTAAACAATATACAAAATGGAGATGCTCGGGTATGGGGTTGTACTCTTTATATGGTATTCAGAAATATATATGAAGTGAAGATGAGATATGATCTGGGTGAGACTCCAATTCCGCCACTTGTTGATTTCGCTAAAATGCCCGGTAATCTCTATGATGCACTCAGAGGAGTTGGTAAAATATTGCCATTGAAAAAAATCAGGGGAAGTAATATGACGATTACATGCAAAACAATAAAAAGAGGTGAAAATGATATTTGGAGATGGTTTATGCATTTCTACAATTTCGATAACAATCTGAGCCCAGTGAATGAAGATATGAAATATCCGACGGTATGGGCTAGTGAAATATCTAAGGTCAAATCTGGTGGTGATATATTGTCATGTTCAACTCTGGTTGATGCATTTGAGGACACAGGGGTATATTGTTTTTATCAATTGGCATCCATATTGAAAAACAAAATGAATGAAAGAAGAGAGACATTCACTAAGGCGCGAAATGCTGCAATTGGTGAAGCAACAAGAGTTGTTGACTCTAGTAATGATCCAATACATCATTTTATATCGACACAGAGAAATTTAGTTGATAAGTCGGCGATGGTGTTGTTTTATTTGCATAGATTGGTTGTTGATTCATATATTAGTATCTGTCAAGAGGTGTTCGGAATGGATGTGCAGAAATACAGGGATGATTTGAAAACTCTGGTTCCGCATGATAAGTCAATGATAAACATGAATGACATGTGTAATTACAAGAATGCAAGACATTATTTGCCAGTGTGTATGATCCCATCTACTCATGCGGAATGTACCGTTGTTTATAATAAGAGTGTTGTTGCCGAAGGTTCTATTTTCTATAATATGGCATCCGTTTATGGAACACGCCCCAGCGTTAATTTTGGAAGTATAGGCAAAAAAGAATTTAGAGAGTATGTTATAAAATGTTATCAAAGAGTTGTCAAGGGTGAAATGAGAGATATTATAAAGGAAGATATAATTGCAGCTAGGGGAGTTATTCATAATAATGCATTGAATGTATTGTGTAATTTGGTGGAACAATATAAACCTATTCGAGTTAATACACTTGATAATATGAGTGATGTGAATGATATTTTCATACGAATGTTGAACACCAAACAACAAAAAGATCTTAATGTGTTTTTTATGTGTATGTTGTTGTTGGAAACGAAGAGAGTAGAGTATGTGTACAAAGAATTCAATATACCATATGCGATGAATTCAAATAGTGCATTTCAATGTCAGCACACGTCAAAGTTTGGACAAGGTAATGGAGACGATGCCAAGAGAGTACGAGATATGTTTGAAGAACTGGATATGTACTCTCTACCATATATTGGAGTTCCGGTGGTTAAGCCAGCTGGATATATTAAAGTTATAAATGATCTAACAATGTATGATATGAGCGAGTTTTCGGTTGAAATTCTCTCTTGTTTTGATGATGATGTTTCATTTGGTGATATGAATTGCAATGAGCTCATTGAAATGGTTGAAACAGTCAAAGGGATAGTTAAAACAGGTACATTAAGTCAAGTATTGAGTTGTATATATGATATCCAGATGATGACAAAAGATATGCGATATCAAAATTTGGGTGATATTTTATGTGCCATGTTGTACACTTTAGATTGGAGAAGATTTGATGAGTCTGCTGTATTATGGGTGTATCATAATTATATGGACATGTTTATTTATAATGCGTCATCGTGTGATGTATTGTATCTTTATCATAAAGATATGTTAAAAGATAAAATGGACATGAATTTCAATAAGATGGTGGAATTGAATGACGACTCAAATATATATTACCATCGTTTATTTGTGTACACCATGCTTAAATTTTATGTTCAGTTCAAATATGAAAATGAGAAAGGTTTTAATTCGGCATTGACCTGGGAAAAAACGAGAGTATATTTAAATTTTGTCCTCGTTGTGCTTTTGAATTGCATTGATAAAAAAAAGACTTTGGTGGTTATAATAACGTCAATGGAATCAAAGTCATGGGTATCGAGTCTCATGGCTAGAATTGGAGTAGGAGGACAAGATGCGGGAATATACAAAGAGTTGTTTACGGCAGACGCATTGAAATCTTTGGAAAGCAAAAATGAATGGGGCAAATGTTACAAAGAATTAGGTGTGAAGCTCCCGCGCGCGCCCGAATTTGACCACGAGAGTAAGCTGGAGCGGTATGTTTATTATGCGAGATGTCCAATGGTGGAGAAAGATGATTCTATATTTAAGAGAGAGTCAAAGGATGATTTTATGGTTGAATTCCTTGTACAATCTCATCATATTTTGACAGTATTTGGGTTAACCACTGATATGAAGTATGTACAATTCCTCGAGGCGTCGACATTGTTATTTATTAAGGATCCGGTCGCACGCATCGTTGGAATGATTGACAAATTGAATTTGACAGTAAAAGGTGGTACGGGAAAAGATAATATCATGGGTAACTTATTGAAAGCGGTAAAGCATCAGCCTAGGGGTGAATACCTGACAAACTTGGTGAACACATTGAAATTGATAAATAAAACAAAGGCGGTGGCTGTGAATGATTCATTTTTTAATGTCGTTCAGTATGTGTTTGAAAATATACACAAAGATCGAATGGCGATGATAAATACTTTGATGACGAGTGATACAAATAATTTGTATCATTTTCTTCTTTGTGATATACTGAATAATGCCAAACTAAAAGTTCCTCGTCTTCCTTTGTATAGATCCCTTGAAGAAGTAGACAATGTTATGTCGATTGAAATGAAAGATGTATTCACAAAGTATGATGGGTTGTGTGAGGTTTATTCCTCCTCCGATGTGATGATGGTTAAATGTCGTAAGTATATACTGTATAGCCTATATAGAATGTCAGAGGTTTACAAAGGGGGTGTATTGGGTTATGTTAGTGAATTGCCAGAGGTTAATGGTATGGATATAGCGATGTTTGAAAGGTGTCCTAAAGGTGAAATGACATATGGTGCCAATGAGATTATATTGTCCAAAGATGCTCATATTGATACTGTAATGGTGGTAAAACCCCCTGTCAATTTGATATCCCAGTTGAAGAGTATAATTCGAGATGACAAATATACCACATATGGTTTGCATTTTGGTCGGTTCATTCAATTGATTGATGGTGAAAAATATTATGACAGTTTTGAATATATTGGTAGAGTGTGTAGAACTCACATTCTTGTGGGCAAAATAAAGGAGATCATGGCTAAATTCGTGGAGAAATTGGAATTAACATTTGCTGATGCCTTGTGGGGATGTTATGAAACACTTTTATCGGAAATGGAATTATTTGACGTAACAACCATGCAAGAGACGAATATTCGTTTGAATAATTATTATATGAGTTCAATCAGGTTCGACACGAGTACAGTTGTTGGTGATGATAATGTATTCGATGGATTGGTGACATATGCCGATGGTATCACGAATGTGAAAGAGAAGTCTAATATGTTAGGGTTCTTGGGTTTCTTTGTCTATGAATATGGAGAACTATTGAAACGTGAATTGATTAAGCGTCTTTTCCGTATTGAAAACAATTTCAATTTTTCGCAAAAGGATATGTTAAAGCAAATGCTTGAAAATTTTAACGCGAAGGATGATTTGAATGTTGCATTGGATAAATATTATACTGAACAGAAGAAATATTATGCCTACTATGTGGGTGCAGCTGAAATTGTAGAAAGTAAGAAAAATTCATCGTGGGTTGCATTGAAATTTAATATATATGATGGACGAAATGCAGCAGCATCCAAATCACAAATAAAATCGGGGTTTTGTGATGCTTTTCTTCGTAGTATGAGTATGTTTGAGACTATGTCTTCATCCGGGAAAACCACAAAGAAGGTGTACAGTGAAAATAAGGACTTTGTTGTGACCTTGAATAGTATGCATCGGACATATTCAAATAATCAAGAAATATTCAGCGGTATGCTGCAAAAATATTTGAATAGTACAAGAGAGGTTGTAGGTGATGACGACGTAAAGGGGAAAAGAATGGAGATAGTCAAACCTGTGACTTTCGATGTCTCTTTGACTTTGTTGGCTCGTCACACAAGTTTCCCGGTGAGTCAAACTAATTTGTATTACAAGGGTCGTGAAAGACAATCAGTAGAGCATTTGATGGGAAATATAGACGATTATGGTACTATTTTCAGACAATTTGTTGAGGGTAAGGAAACATCTGATGCGTTTGTCAATATATTGAAAAATGAGAAGGATGTTGTAAAAAGGGAGATAAACATTACCCTCTTGTGTTATAAATTTTTATCGTTGGGGACTATGGCAATGGAACGTCTTTTTAAAGAATATGTGAAGAAAGTAATGGATAAACTTGACGATGATAAAGAAAAGGGTGTCCCTTTGCAATTTGATGTTAATAAATGGCCAAAATTGAAGAAAAGTATGGATGAACATGGTGGAGGTAGACAAAAGGTATTAGATAGACAAATAGACAAAATTAAGATAGATGGATCCAATGTGGAGAGTATCAAAAAATTTTTCAAGGAAGTTTCGCTCAGTGAAACTAAACCATTTAGAAATCATTTATACATTTTCAACTTGAAAAAGAGGAGTGATTTGAAGGAGAAGGATGTAGATGAACTATTGGATATCGTTCCTACATTTTGTTCGTTGGCTCCTTATTATCCTCTTTTAGAAGATGCAATGAGCTCCGTTGCAACCCCCGGACAAGATAATCTAGACTATATGGCAGACATGTTGACAAGAGAGATATCCAGCATGTTATTTGATGATCTCGGTAAAATTCAGGAGAATTTAACTCAAATGGAGACTGATAGAATGAGATATATCGATGATGTCAAGAGTGTACATATCCCAGGGAGAGATATTGAGGGATATGATGATTACAAGCGTTGGGTTATGTATTACCAATGTGAAAAGTTTAAAATCCTCCTCGTTCTGATTACCATTGATAAACTCACCAGAGAACAATTCAATGAGAATTGGACAGATGATAAAAAAAAGATTAGTGGGTTCCGCAATAAAGGTATAAAGGAGATAGCAAAGTCTTATCATGACATTATAGAGGGATTGGTGAAGAAGGAAGATAAACAGATAAAACCAACTGGCACGGAGTCGGATGATTTCCCAAAACCAGCTGATGAAACAGTTGAATTTCCGGGTAACTTTGGTGCAGAGATATCATTCACGGGAAATAAACATAAACGTGTGATGTTGTATAAGAATGACAGATTTATGGAAGTGATTAAGTATGCGATGGATAAAATAGACGATGAACAACCGAATGAATTGATTAGTCAATTGGATGCAAACTATGGAAATGTATATAATCCATGGGTGTATGTGTTGCGGTGTGTCATTGCTAGAAGATCTAAATCGGCAAAAAGTGGCGATGAGTTGACACGTGGATTTATTAGTGACATTGCAGCGATGTTGAAAATGAGTGAACATGTGAAGACTTTGGGGAAAGACATAATAAGCAATGAGGAATACAAGAAGATATTTAATGATATGTTAAGAGCTTTGAGAGAGAAAGGAGGGACAAGTGAAATAACAGAAGAAGAAAAGAAGGCTATTAATGACATGTTTCAGAATGAAGTTGGTTTGAGAGTAGTCGAACGTGCTTTGAAGGATGATAACTCAGCAATGTTTCCGCATAGAGAATTATTGAAAGAGGTGTGTGTGCATGTGCATAAATTGTACACGAAGTGGGCACAGGATAAAACAGATGCACAAAAATTTAGACAGATGAACGAGATGATAGCAAGAATTCACAAAGTTTGATGAGTTTTTCGGATGCGGATTTGGACAAATTGTATGCGTCATGCAAGAAAAAGAAAGGCAAAGCTGGATACCCAGAACTTAAAAAATGGGTGGCGGAATGTAAACGTATTGTAGCGACAGGAAAAGCGGATAAAAAATTAAATGCTTTCCTGCTGTTGCAAGATGCTCTTCATAACATTGACCTTCAAGATAAATTTAATAACAGTTTTCTGGGCGTGACATATAACAAAGATGGCACATATGAACGCAGATTTTTCATTGATAAAACACCATGGACTGATTCAGTCTATAATATTAATGTGGCTGGATTTATCACAGTAACACGTCCAAGAGAAGAAACATATTTTTATTCGAATGATGTGAATGATGTAGTTTTGTTGGATCATGTAATTCAACTTGGGGACAATGTGGATGAGAACAAGGCTTTGTCAAATATTATACAAGAGGCGTTAAAAAGAGTTGGGGCAACATTGAATAACCCAGAAACTGCGGAATTCCGAAAGTTGACGTTTGAAGACGATATATATGAAACAGCAAAGAAGCTGCAGAGTAATTCGAAATACGAGAAAGTGAGTGGTACTGGCACAGGGCAATCCAAATATGATTCAAGTGATGAAAGTGAACCAGAAGACCCCCAACCTAGTTCGAGTGATGAAAGTGATCCAGATGTGAAACCAAAAAAGAACCCAAAAAAGGACCCAAAAAAGGACCCAAAAAAGGACCCAACGAGGGAACCAGAAAAGAATCGGAAGGGAACTATGTCGTTGATACTTAGTGCATTGCAAACAGAGGAGTTGGATGAAAAAGGGAAACCTAGGAGTACAAGAACGCCAATTTACAAAGATGTGCAATATGATCCAGACGCAGAATTTGACAAGTATGTGAGAATGGCGAGAAGATATATGCAAAAACAAGGGAACGATAAGGATGAAAGTCTTGATAAATATAACATGAAATGTGCAAAAATATTGAGTCATAGAATGGACTATATTTATGCGTCTTTATCTGAAGAGGCGCGACTAGCAAACACGGAGAAGATGGAGAAAGCTAGACAAGCGATTGGAAAGGATGATCCATTTCTTAATTTTGTGCCTCTGTGGTATGGTATGAATGATGTCGCGGGATCGACACAGACTGCTTATCCAGCATTTCCAAGGGTCACGGAGAGTAGATTCCCACAAAATTTATTGACATCAAAAATGAAAACTGCTTATCCGATGGTGAGTACTGTAGAGGATTTTTGGAACGGACTGAAAGTTAAATACACGGAAGAAAGAAGAAAAGAGGTGAAGGAGTTGGTGGATTATCTTCAAAAAAAGCAGAGAAGTTTTCATAAAATATAATAAATTTTCATGAGCCAGGGTGAAGAAGAAGAAGAAGATATTGGTGGTGATGATGAGGCTTCCTATACTGGCGAGGAAGACGACGAGGAAGATGACGAGGAAGATGAAGAGGAAGATGAAGATGAAGATGAAGATGAAGAAGAGGAAAAGAATCTACAAGAAATGCGAGATACACAAAGAGAATTGGCAAAATTTTCAGATAACCCAGATATATTAGATGGGGAGATAAATGACACTGAGGATATGATGAAACAATTGAGTGAGACTATAGCAAATAAATTAGATGAAGACCGATGGGAGAATTTAATTGTAACGAATATAGCGAGTGAAGTTCAAGACACAGACCAGTTTTTATACGTGCCGGATAGTGCATGTTATAAATTGGTACAGCAACACAGACAATTGAAGATCAAATTGGAACTACAAAAACATAAAAGGGCAACATTGACAAAGAGAAAAAGTAAGGTAGAGAGGGATATCAATGTTGTAACTGATGATTATATGAGTGGTACTATTGAATTGAAAGAGATATTTGAGGACGAGAAAGTATTTAGGAATGGTAATCGACTTCAAGAGTATAAGAGAGGTGTTAGGAGAAGAAGTTTGTTTAATCGATGGATGATATATAGAATGAAAACGTCAGCTAATGAGGATAGAAAGTTCAGATCAGGCAAAATAGATGCTGATTATCCATGGGGTTATGATGAAAGACGGATACTGGCAAAAAGAGAAAGATTAGAGACACTTTATAAGTCATATTTCAAAGCAAGTGAGAAGGATGATTATAATATTGATATGTATGTTGTTCGAGAAATGATAATGGATTTGCCTGATTTTACAGAATTGAATATGGATAATGATATGGCGGACATAGTGATGCAGTATGTGAAAAGAGTTGTAAAGTTGAGAGTGTTCGAAGATGAGTATGGGAGGGACAGGGAAGTGCGGGTCAAGGATAAATCTTCGGTCGGTTTGGTAGAAAATGAGGAAAGAAAGTCTGTTCCAGAGGATAGTGATGACCCATATTATGAATTATATATCTTTGGGTCAAGCGATGATGAATTTGAAAGTAGTGATAATGTAAAGAGTGAAACAGCATTTCTCCGTGCGTATGATGAAAACGATGATGATATTATACAACATCAGAGAATGGCCCAGTGTAATTACCTTGCAGCCGAGATAACAAAATTTAGAAAAGGTCGGTTCGATAGGCGAGATTGGGAGAAAAAATATTATAAAGCTAAACAATCACATGCCCACAAGGAGGCGAGCGATAAGTCTGATAGGAGAGATGAATTGTGTATGGGAGAAGTTCCGCAGTTCCCAAAAGGAGATGTGATAGAGGAGAGTCGTGATGAAGAGTTTGAAGAATTAAAGAAGAAAGGAAAGAAAAAGGAAGAATACAGTGACCCATTGACAGAGGAAGAGGAAGGTGAAGATGAAGAGATGTTGGACGAATTCAAATTTGATGTAGTTGCGTACAACGTTTATCAGGATATCGTCAAAGAGACAGAACAGGATTTAAGTGAATATAACTTGCAGAAGAGAGTGAAAGAAAGGGAATCGGGCTCACGGCATATTTCCCCTGAAGGCATGGATTCTCCTCCTCTATCGTCAAGTGATAAAAAAGGATCCCAAAGGAGAATCTCAGTGACACCTCCATGGAAGCCTCCAGAGGAAAGTCCAAAGAAGAAAAGTCCAAAGAAGAAAAGTCCAAAGAAGAAGAAAAGTCCACGCGTGATACCAACACCACGCAAGCCATCCCCTGAGAAGAAGAAGAAGAAAACCAGGACAAAATTCAGAGTGAGAACTGAAATTTTGTGTCCTTCAAGTGAGTCTGAATCGAGTTCCTCGGATGATGATGATATTAGACGTAGGTTTGTATTCGAGATACCAGTGGAGGTGTTGGATAATGCTACGGCGGGTGATAAAACTCTTACTTCGGATAATGTAATATGGCTGAACAAATTGTTATTCGATATGGATTTAGAAAGTACAGTGACATTGAAAGCATTGAGAGGTGCAACCATGATGATAATGAAATTATTGGATAGATTGGGAGAGGTGTATGGTATGTTAAAAACGTTGAATAAGGAGAATGACAGTATGTATCCGGTAGTGAAGTTCGGTAATAAATATGTGGACGATCTGGAAAAAGAATTTGTAAAAGTGATGGAGTTGTGTACAGATATAGAGTTGCAGAATGAATCTCTGTATACGGCGACGAAAATTGGTGTGCCTATGGTAAAAGATTTTTTGAATGGATTGCATACATGTTCTTCCCTCCTGATGATATTGGATGAAATGGATGATTATATGTATAAGGTCTGTTTGAATTCAAGGATGATATTTAATGAGAATGCGCGATTTGTAAAGGTTAATAGAGATTTGGCAAAGAGGAATATTCATTTGGAGAGGAGACAGGGATTATTCGAGGAGACTAAGAAGAAGTATGAGGATATGAAGGTGATTGAAACTAGGTATATAGAGATGGCCAAATTGCATAAGCAGAGAGAGGAGAACGAGAATGCCATAAAGATAGAAAAGGCGGATGAGAGGGATGAGGAATTGATGTCAAGAGCGATGAGGAAGGAGAATAACGCTATACTCAAGGCTTGGAAGGATTTGCGGAAGAGTGAGGTGGAGTTCTTGGTCAAGAAGAAGAAAGAGGAAATGGAGGCCAAGGAGAAACCAGATACAGAGGAGGATCATATGCCATTCGTGTTCGCCCCGGTGTCCGCTCCTTCTGTCAGTCAGGAAATCACAAGAGGTGATATGTGGAATGCCCACGTCAGTAAATTTTCGCGAGATTTTATCACGAGATTGGAGCACCCTTTTAGAGAATTGAATGATATTATAAATGATCATTATGCCAAGGTTAGGAGATCGTTTCATGCGATTCAGACAGTGGTTGAGGATATTAAAATAATTAGGTTGCCAGTGATGGATACGAGATGCCTTGATCCTCCCAGTGTGTTGTTGGATAATGCTGATTTTTCATGTTATAATGGAGATCATCGTCGAGTAAATTTTGGGCGAAAGGGTTGTTATACTATATTATGTTGCACAAATCATCTAGAGGAGTTGGAGAATAGAAGAGGTATAGTATTGCTCGACAAACATTATAGCTACTCGGATAAATATTGGAATTTGGTATTTGAGACAGATGGATAGATTTGAATTTACGTTGAATAGATTGAGAAAACCAGGATTGATAGTGGACCTCGAAGATATTATAGATGATTTACGAGACGAATATGCAAATGTGTCAGGGGAGTGTAAAGAATTGCATTCCCAGTTATATTCCTACGAGATGGAATATAATGAATTGGCAGAGAGGGACACATTGAGAGAAAATTTGGAAGGAGAGATTGACACATTGAAGAGTGATTTGGGAAGGAAAGAGGATGATCATAGAGAGAAATATGACAAGTTAAAGAAATCATATGAAAGATTGATGGGAGTGAGAGAGGAGGAAAGGGAGAAGGTGAAGGAGATTGATGAGATGTATGCCAAATTGGTTGCACCGAGTTATATGTTTGTTACTCCAAGGGCCAGGAAGCAGATGGCAAAATTTAAGAAAGTGGTGGTCGAAATGAAGAATAAGATCGACGAATATATGGCAGTGGAGCCGAAGTTTGATTATCAGGTGCAGAGACCGAATCCAGGTGATTCATTGATGCAGGATGCTAATGAGTTTTTGAATAGAACCGCGCCTTTGGTGGATAGATGGGCAAAGGTTGATGTGGATGGAAAAGATATACAAACGGAAACAAAGGAGAGATTATTGGATGAATTTAAGTCTTTCCAGGCAAAGATGAATGAACGATATTTGTATGTAAAGAGTGATATCCTGTTGACATCTATAAAAGAGGAGAGGAAATTAAAAAAGTTGAGTCGAAAGAGGGAGAAAAATATAATAGAGAAGGAGTTAAGAAGGCAGAAGAAGAGGAATAGTGTAAAGGAGGCGGAGATGGAGGTGAAGGATTTGAGATTGGAGAAGGAGAATAAAGAGTTGCTGGGTATAATAGAGAAATTGCAAGCTGCTTTGGCTGTTCATTTGAGATTGAAGAGTGATGAATCAAAGAAAAAATCTGAGGGGGAATTGGATATGAAGAAGGTCGGTAAATATATGGAGGGGGTGTTTCAGAGAGTGGTGAATGAGTTTAGAGATCATCAGTCAGGGTTGATTCATTCCATGTGGATGAATATAAGGGAAGAGATTAGTAAGAGACCAATTGATAACGAAGTTCCAAAAGGGAATGGATGTGTGTATTTATCAAATACAGAATCATTGAATGATGGTATTAATTGTTGGAAGACGGGTGATTTCAAGATGCAAGTCCGGAAATATCTTCAGAGGAGAGGGGTTGCTAAAGTGAAGTGTTGTGAGTTTCATGAGGTTATGTTAAAGGAGATATGGGGTTTAAAGATAATGAGGATAGATGACATGGAGAGATATCACAAAGTTTTCACATGCAAGATTTGACACAGGACCCGTTGGAGAAGAGGTTTGAGGATTTGATAGTAAAGAGTAAAGATCAGATAAAGGATTTGTATGATTCATTGAGTACCAGTGTGGAGGAATTGGGTCATAGGATAGAATATGAATTGAATATGGTAAAAACTAATTATGTGACAGAGAGATGTACATATAATGATCATGATACTCTAGATTCGAGATTGGATACAACTATAAGGGAGTTTAAAGATATATGCAAATGTAGAGATTATGGTGATCAATTGATGAAATATGGTGAAACTCATTATATAGTATGTGCTAAGCATCGTCTAGTGGTATCGAGATGTGTGGAGAGAAGATTATTGGAAATCAGATATTATCCAATCTCGAATCTTTGGTTATATATTTTCGAGAGACGTGATGGATGAGTTTGCGGAGATTATCCAGAAACATTGTCAAGAGATAGATAAGAGGATGGAGATGAAATTGGATGAGATGTTAAAAAAGATGAAGTTAGAAATTTTAAAAGATAAAGGGTATGAAGTTTATTATACTTGTACGATGCCGAATGATATTCAGAATATATGCAATGGGTATGTCCCGGGATCAAAGGAGTTTGTTAGTTGTTATAGCCATGGGGATATGTTGATTGAAAATATACATAAGAAGAATTTAAAGAGTTTGCATGTGTTTGTATGTCCTTATCATAGGAATATAATTCAGAGTCATTTGGATTATACAACAGAGTACGTGACATATTTCCCGTTGTATAATGTGTGGTGTTATGGTGTACTTATAGAAACATAAATAATAATCTAGCTATATCATTTGGTGTGACCTGTAGTACGAGAAGTATGATGTAGTGTCGTAGCATCCAAAGATATAGAGAATATTGTCGTCCGGTGGTTGGCATATCGGCACCATGGTAAATGAGTAATCTGGCGATATCCTTGCACTTTTCGAGGGAGACATTGAATTCAAGGAGTAGTAGTAGAGGTGGACGTTGTCTAGAGTTGAGATTCACGCCGTGGTCAATTAGGAGTTGAAAGCATTCAATGGGTCCAAGTACTTTGATTAATTGATCCAAAGGGGAGTAGTGTACATCATAAATGCTGAAATTGGGATCGGCTCCATGAGATAGTAGTAATTCCATGTATTCGGTGCAGTGACGGAGACAAGCGACATGAAGAGGGGTCATACTTTTCCCAAAAGCGGGTATATTAGGATCGGCTCCATGTTTTAATAATAGATTCACCATGCCAGAGTGATTGTGTTCATCCACGGCGGTGAATAAGGGGGTTCTATGGAAATTATCATAGGTATTTAATAGTCTCGGTCTGGTGTTTAATAGATAGATAGTATGTTGCATGTCATCTTGAGCAACGGAAACATGGAGAGGGGTTCTGCCAATGTA
>Ga0302188_10001627_pt1 | contig 17436 bp, 23 predicted proteins | sample II_Bog_E2_1_FD_198783 | JGI IMG/M metagenome (GOLD analysis project Ga0302188, IMG submission 198783) | Peat permafrost microbial communities from Stordalen Mire near Abisko, Sweden - II_Bog_E2_1 | ecosystem: Environmental > Terrestrial > Soil > Wetlands > Peat | place: Sweden: Abisko...
ATAATAATCTTCATCTCTTAACCGTTGATCAGAAGGCTCGATCATACCACGTTTTGCTTTAAGTTTCTCGGCTTTATCCCAAGCGCCACCATCATAGGTACTTGGTTTTTCTTTATTCAATTGTTTAAAGTATTGGGCAGGATTAATCTGATTTTTATCAGAACCTCTTAAAAATGATTGTACTACCTCAGATTGTTCTTTTCTTTTCTTAGCTTTAGTTTGTTCATAGTCTGGAGAAAATATTCCGCCATATTCATAATCATCAACATTGCAATACCATTTTACAGCAATATTTGTTTTAGATAATGCAAGATATAATTTACGCAGTCTTGAACTTTCGCGCTCATCAATCTTCGGGTCTAGTATTATTCGTATTTCTTTAATATATGATATGGCATCAGGAATAAATTGTTGATCAGAAAACAAGCGATCTTCTTGTTCTTTACCCCTACTGTTAGGACCGCTGCCCTGTCTCCCGTTCTTAACACCCCAATACTCAACAGGAACAATCTTATACCGCTGACTTAATTTAGCACCGTCTAACACCAATAATGGTTGATTTTTTAATATAACGTTGCCTTCACCTTTGTCAGAAATATATCCAGAAGATGGATTGCGCGCCAATGACATGTAAAAGAGCTTATGAACCCCCATAGCTACCTCAGCCGAAGTAGAACTACTTAATGGTAATCTAAACTTATTGGAATCAATAATATCCGCCAGCGAGCCAAGATTAGTAAGATGATAAACAATATCAGAGGTAGTTTCTGTTAACTGTGAAAATATTTCGAGCAAGCGCATAATCTTATTTAACCTTGAAATAGTGTTTGAACCAATTGAACGCAGCGGGAATCTGTTTAGGATACATCCACTTTCCAATTTCTTGTTTAAATGTCTCTCCCGGATTAGGAGACTTCACCACAGAATTCCACATACCACACAACCCGTGTTCTAAATCGTCACGATTTTTGTACCCAAACCGGCTAGCGAATCGATCAAACATCATTTGCTCACTAAAATCTTCATGGGCATCAAACAGATGGCGGTCGCGTTTCTTAGGGTCTTCCTGATTATGTTGTAAAAATTCTTGCGGTGTCATTTTTATATAAGGTTTACTGTAATCAACAGTATTGATAACATAAACCGCCCTAATTTTTTTCGGATCAAGATGTCCAATAAACAATGCCTGATATTCAGTCGAGTTAGTCAACATGTATGTAAGGTATTTTTGTTTGCTTTGTTTTACATGTTCCAAGTCATCACGTTTAGAAAGTTCTTGCTCGGTTTCTTTTTCAGCTTCTTTCCTGCGTTGAATTCTGGCAACTCTTCCTTCACGACCGCGTGGAAAATATTGTGCCATTTGCCCTTGAACAGTATATGACCCACCGGGCCACACTGGCGCTTCCAGTTCGTCTAACGTACAGTCAAATTCAATAACTGTTGACCCGAATCGCTGAGCAATCTTTTGGCTTAATGAAACGAACACTCCTTGAGGATTATTATTAAATTCATAAGAATGTGCCCGATTGGCTCTCTCTTTACCAGACATTCCATGAATCAACGCAGCCACTGCATCCGGTCTATCTCTGAATCCATGAAATACTCTAAACGTATCACCCGCGTTGACGGGACTGAATTGTGTATTATAGGTAGGATTATCATATTCATGATGAGCTTCAGAAACAAAAGAAGTAAAATTACGAAAGCACATTCTATAAGAATCTTGAGCGTACAATTCTTTATTAATTGCCGTCATCCATTCTGGCTTTATATCTCTATTTCTTATTTGTCCACCAATATGATATTTCGGATCATATGGATAACGCAATATTAAATGTACTTCTATTGGTTCATCACCAAACATTTTTAATATTGTCATACAACGATGTCGCCCTTCATGTCCAGTGACACGGGCAGATTCCTCGAAGTTGCCAGTTCTCCATTCGACCGGAATTTCAATTCTTAAAAATGGCGATCCTAATTTTCCTCCATTTTTAATATGATTTTCTATATGGGTAATAGAATCTTCTTTTGGCGTGTCAATTTTAAGTGCTAATTCCAAGAAGCGTGAAGGTTTCATCATCACCTTCATACCATCGTAATGAATATTTTGATTCCATCCAGTAGCACCCAAACCACTGGTATTGTTTATAACATCGTTTCCGCCCGTAGCTTCATTCACTATGGAAAAAATATCTAATAATCTTGTCATATTACTTCCTTAGTGTGATAGGATCATATTTCAATCCGTTAAGATAATCGGTCAATATAAAATATTGGACTTCTCCATCATAAGTTGCCCACTTATATCCAGTGTATCCATGCGCCTTAAGCGCAGCAACTAATTTAGCGTCAGGCATAACTCCACGATTTAAATCACTCGACCGATCATTTTCGTTTGGTAATAACTTAACGTAAACCTTATCGTCATGAAGGTTGGCTAATCTTTTATAAATGTCAATAGGTAACATTAATCTACGTACAGCCCCTACCTTAGATTGGTCTTGAATTGATCGCGCATAGCCCTTGACGTTTTGTTTGCCCCGCGCATCATAAAAAAAGACACCCCCCGGATGAGAGCGTTCTTTCGGACCATCCTGAATAACTGGCTCACCGCGATAAAGCGGAATGCCTTCACTTTCAGATATTACAGTATCATGATTAACAGAACCATATAATTTAGCCATTTCTTTAGCTTGGTCATGTGGAACAACGACCGGAATTGTTTTTGCTCCATGATCGCGCATCCATGCATAACGATGACGCCCATTCCCAAAACAGACATTTTTACGCCAACTGTCTGCCCCAACGTAGACCATAGGCATTGCGACAGGCAATCCTTTTTTCAACCATTCACCGAAATTCTGGTACCGATTACGAATCCCTTGTTCTCCATTAGGACCAATATAAGCCCGATCACGCTTAAAAGCTTGGTCGAATTTGGCAACATCAATCCACACCGTTCTGAAACTTTGTGTTCCTTTTGGTGGCACCCATTTGACTGCTGCTGTATCAGCATCAGATTCAGCAATCTTTGGATTAGTTGGATTGAAGTTTCCGTTATTTCCAATAGCAGATTTAATGTTCTCCGGCTTTAGTGCGATATAAACATCACCTTCATCTTTGGTATTTTTAATAATAACACCGTCATATCTTCCACTACGTATGGCATCGCGAAATGGCGCACCAGCTTTTTCAAACTGAAATTTACCAGAAAAATCTCCTTGAGCATCAATGATAAATGGGTTTTCCATTTTGAGATAAACCGGAAATGTTGATGGCGACGCGCCGGGAACACCATAGCCAAATGAAAACTTAGCAGCAACCTCTGGATCGGACGTGAAAAAACCAGCAATTTTAACACCCGCTTCGGTACCATTGAAGGAAGGAAAGTCGCTTTGCCGCTGGATCACGTCGATATGTTTTCCATCATCATCTAACGCCCGCATACCTTTATAGACACGCAAAGGCTGTCCATGCATGTCTACCACCTTGGAATTGCCGAACCACCTTCTAAAGGCTTCTGTGCTAGTCAGTGGGGCGCGGGTTTGAGCATCTTCTTTTAGATGAGAAATATACCACGGGGTTCCGGGAATATTCTGCACAATAAATTCTGCCTGATTGAATCGGTCACTGACCCAAACTATCGCACCAATATCAACATTTGCGGTTTTAATATTTTTTAATTTTTCCTCATATTCTGCATATCGTTCAGTATCCCATTCTTGGTCATCTTTTAAGTTTGCAACCAAATCGTCTCCATCTGTTAGATTTTCCCCATGTAAGTCAAATATTTCGTAATAGTCGGGATTTTTAAATTCAGGATATTCATCACTTCTTACGAAAACCTTTTGACGGTATTTTGCTTTGCCCGTCTCCTGATAAGTTTTATATATTTGGGCTATTTCCTCATCGGTTATAGGTTTTTTAGGCTTTCTATCCCCGCCAACAAATGCGGTGGCAACTGTATAACCATTAGTCCAAGATAACACATTCCGGTGTCCAGCATCTTTATTAATTTCACCTTGTCCCCGGTATAATTTAATGGTGTTTCCGTACTTTGCTTTTAATTTGGCTTTTACTGGCGCGAATTGTTTTTCTATTTGCTGACGGGCTAATAATGACTCTTCTGTAGGAGGATATGAGTAAGCCCCTTCGAGGCGACGTGAAAACATAATACCGAATTCTTGACCATTTTTAATGGCATCATGGGGACCACCAATGAAGTCACTAATTGCCCGCTCGCCATGATCAGACAAAGTGGAATCTGCCTGATTGATAACATCATCAATCTCAGGATCATCTACTGCCTCGGAAATATTAGCAGAACTCGGATTAAAGCTTTTTGCATAAATGCTTTTGATTTGTTTTGGATCAAACGGAACCCAACTATCAGCATTTCCTTCAATAGTGTTTTTATACACTAATCCATCATAACCTTTTCCAGACAATTCTTCAAATAATCGTTTCAGTACCGCACTTGAATCTCCCGGTTCGCGAATATACAAATAAGTTTCTTTGTCAATAAGATTAACTGCAAATACCGCAGCCGCCAAATCCCACCCATCACTCAATCCGCCGCCATCAGTAATACGTATTGGATTAGTTATTCTCAAAAAAACAGGCATAACTGCACCGTCATGATTTCTATATCTAAGTTCGTATCCATCAACAACTGATTTATCTTTAATTCTAGTATTTGCGGCAGCTATATCACCGAAATGAGAACCTAAACGAAAAGTATTAAATTCATTAAATGTTCCATGATAACAAATAAGAGGTTTCCCTTGTGCGTCAACAACCTTACTGGCACCGAACCACCTTTTAAATATAGGGTTTTCAATTGGTGATGATATATCTTCAATAAGTTTAAAAATATGTGTAAGGCGCATTATTTTTCCTTAGTCCGAAAATCTATCACCGGAACTTTAGCGATTCCTAACTCTTTAGCAGCTACCGCACGATGTCGCCCATCTTCCTTACCATCTTTGAATATCTTTAATGGGTCTAACGTCCTTCCAGACAACATATGATTTTTAAGATCGTCAATATTGTCCCGCGAGGTTTCATCAATATCTAATGGCTTCACTTGTGATAAAAATTGATCAGGAGTCATCATAACCATACGACCCCCATTTTCGGCAAAAGTGCGCTCGCCATACCACTCATCACGTGGAGCTAAGGGATATTGGCGGGATTCATTTAAATTCATTAAAAAATTAGATAGTCTCATGAATAATATTTACCGATAGTGCTTGACAAAAGCAATTGCTTTTGCTAAATATAAATCATGAGCCGACCGGCTAGCGTTATTGTCTTTTCAAACAAACCACACGCTGACCATCTTTTTGCTCATATAATGCGCCGGTAGACCAACGGCAGGAGTCAAATGCCTTAGAAGCATTACAGTGTCCGTTCGAATCGGACTCGGCGCACCACATTCCCCAATAAACAAACTGATATATAGAATCACGGGTTTTTTAACCCCGTGATTCTTCTGTGAATACTTTCAATTTATTTTTCCGGGTACATCCCCTCCAATACCCATTTGGTATGATTCCATTAGGATTAAATTTTTTATTCTCCATTCCGTTGGTGATAATAATTGATCCCATATTAGCAACACTTAGGTTTTTTCTATGTGCTACCGATCTTTCCTGTTTGAATTTACGTGGGGTCATCTTAATAAGTTGCAATTCTTTGTTATTATCCCACTCTTCAATACGATTGTTTAATTCAGTAATTGTTAAAATAGAAGAGCTATTTTTACTAGAATTATCACTCAACGAAAGGTATTGACAATTAGCAGGATGGCTAATGATTTTTGGATCAATATCATTTCTCCATCCACATTCTATAGATAACATATGGTCTCTTGTTACTCCATTCCGATTATTATGGACATTATATATTTCATATTTCAATAATAAATCATAACCGGGTATGTTAGAATATTTCCAAGGATCAAATTTAAATTTACATGCAGCTTGATAAATCTCTTTTGCGTCTGTGCGGGCTTTTCCGCTGTTGATAACATAGTTCTTAACTGATTGACTACTATTTTTTAATTTTAATTTAAGACTCTTTCTAATAAAGTCAGCCAAATTATAATGATTTAATCCTAACAATACATCTATCTCTCGTGGGGATAAATTTTCTTCGTGTAGTAAAGTATTAATTATTTCTTTTGTGTTGGATAAATCTTCCCAAGTCACCTTATAGTCAGTATTCTTATCTAACACTGCCTTACAAAACTCGGCAATCACTCTCATTCTATCGGGTAAAAATATTGGATGTCCGGATGGATACTTAGTTCCACCGACATGGCGGGTATTGGTTTTTAATATTTTTAAACGGGGTTGTTTATTATTGATTTTGGGTTTTTGTTTTTCAATATATTTGTCAAAATTGATTACTCGTTTATGGATAAATCCTTGTTCAAGATAAGCCGAAACATCTTCCTTTTTAATTGATATACAAATTCTTTGTTCTAAATTAGAAATCCAAGTTTTTCCATAATGTGCATTTTTGTCACCATTATGCGCTTCTGATTTGTAAGCACCAGTTTTCTTACCGTGTACACCAGTGCATTTCATAGAACAAAAAGTTTTGCCCCTACTTTTATAATCAAAAGTGGTACCACATTCTATACATAATTTTGGAAATTTATTATATTCTTCTATACGTTTTTGATGGTTATGTTCTGCATAACACGCGTTGCTGCAATATTTTTTACCTTGCGCAACAAGAGGCGCATTACAATATAAACAAACATATAAATTCATGATTTTCTCCAGATAAATAAAATTGTGGGACAGCCTGTTGTTCTCCAGACCGGGTTTCCGCTGATTGCAACTCATCGGATCACCACAATTATTTATCTGTTTTATTAATCTATAAGCGATGTTTCGCTTGACTACTATAACCGATAGTGCTAAATATAACTTACAAACGAACCGAGTGTTTGGATTATTGATGGCTGAATCCCGTTAGTTCAACCGAAAGTTGAATTAAATTTCCAAACAACCACTTGTTCGTCTGAATGCCATTTAAACATAGGTAGCGATGTAGGGGTTTTGTAAACCTCAAAGGTCGGCGCAAGCCCGGCAAATGGCTCATATAAATCAATAGGTTAGCACAAATTAGCGACCATGATTATAACAAAAACCCCATTGACATTACCACACCATTCCTTATATCAATTAAAAAGGAATAATCAATGATACTATTACCACCTGACCAACCGAAAAGACTACCTGTCCACTATAAGCACGGACAAGCAAAATACCTAGATATAAAACTACCAGATAGTAAACTCTTTTATATCAAATTCGTTTATGATATTACTACAGACCTATGGTCCGCAGTAGCCTCAAGCGAGGCATTGGAAGATATATCAGATTACTATGGGATGATCAGAGATGGTGAACATAATGTCCAGAATTAAAACCCCCGTAAAAGTAGGTAAATTGAATGTTTCCGGCATCGGAGTCTATGATGCTGATGATAAAATTTTATTAACTGTACATTGGGTTGCCGATCCGATTGCGACTGTTGAAGACGCGATAGCGTTGGCGCAAACAATATGCGCCGACTTAAACTATAAAAACCATGCGGCGGAAAGCCCGTTCAACGGAGGCTACCCATATAATGATTAAATTTCTGAAAAGCTTATTTTCAAAACCGCGTACATTAACCGTTGATATAAATTCACAAGGATATAAAGAAATAATGGCGGCAGCAAAAGACGCCACACCAGAGAACGGAATTTCTACCAAGGGAATGTCCGATGAAGAGTTTCTTTCATTGGTAGCTGGAATACAACAACTACGCCGCCCGTTAGACAAATAAATATGGAAGATATTAAACATAAAGGTGCCCGCAGAATAGTGGATAATAGCGGTCCAGATTATTACCCCACTCCTGCATGGGCAGTACGCGCACTATTAGAATTTGAAACATTTACTGGCACGATCAATGAACCTTGTTGTGGTGAAGGTTTCTTATCCAACGCATTGGTTGCTGGTGGATATACCGTCGATTCCTCTGATCTATATGATTATGGATATGGCACTCCATTTATTGACGCATTTTCTTTAAAAGATATCGAAAATGTAGTAACCAATCCTCCATATAACATAGCTACAGAAATGACTGCTCACTTTTTAAAAGAAACTAATAAAAAACTTGCGTTATTAACAAGGGTTTCGTTTTTAGAAAGCGTTAGAAGATATCAAATGTTTCAAGATTATCCACCTGCTAGAGTATATCTGTTTCCCCAACGCTTATCATTCTGTCCTAAAGATGCTGAGGTTCAAGGAGGCGGAACCGTTGCACATGCTTGGATTATATGGGATAAAGCACATCGAGGTAATACCGAACTGCTCTGGCTTAATGTGGGGCATAAAGTAAAGGGGTTAAAATAAAGGGAGCCTTTCGGCTCCCTTTATTTTATTCTTCTTCAATTTCTATAATATCTGGATCGGTATAGATATGTACAAGATAATTTACTGCCATATAATCGGTGTTGATAATAGGATTATCATGTAAATATTTAAACGCAAGTAATAATTGATCTTTATCTCTTTTACTTTTTACTGTTATTTTTATGGGATGACCGATAAACTTTTGTTCTTGCTGTGGTTTATCAGAATCCCATATGTCGAACTCTTCCCATGCTTTATTATACTTATAATATTTTATTAACCTTTTCATAAACTTCTTCATAAACCAATCCTTCGCATTCAAATCTACGTTCCTGCATGGTCTTTTCATTAAACCATTTTCTTGGGTTGCCGCAAGCATAGCAGGAGCAGGACACGGGGTATTCACCCAAGATGATAAAGTACCAACTGGGTCCCGTCGCCATTCAAGCCCACCATTATAGTTTATACGATTTTTCTTTAACCGTTCTCTATGGTGCCGTCGAACAGCACGATTGTATTTTTCCATTGTTTTCTCTCCGTTGCGAACGGTACGGGCGTTACCCGCACGTTCGTCTTGGATTCGAACATTGTGTTGAATCCGACAGAGAGATTAAAAATAATTCTATTAACCATTGAAAATATACTCCAATCTGTTTTCTTTATATAATCCTTTTTCAACCCAAGTCAGCGCATATCTAAAATGATTGATAAAAATTCTTGAGTAACTATGTATCATATCATGCGGAACCGTGACTAATGGTTTATCATCATCCAGTTCCTTCATCATCCGTTCGATTAGTTCGGTGCCAACGCCATCGCTTTGATAGCGCGGCAACACCCTAATACACCGGATTTTCTTCTCAGTGGGAGAATTTTTACCCATTGCCAATCCAACAATCTCGTCCCGTTGCTTTGCAATAACAATAACGCCTTCCTTTGTTGAAAGCGAAGGAATAGCCTTGTTGTATAACCACGGTTCGAAATCTGGATAGCTATCTGTTAATCCTGCTAAAACATCAGGTATAGTTGCAATATCATTCTTTGTTGCTTTAGTGTGATATGAAATCATTTTACTCCCTATCATAAATTTTAGTGCAAATCTTTTCACATATATTCAAATCAAGCTCATCATCATCGTTGCGGATTTTACTTTGCATATCCAACCAAAATGGTCCACTCGCATTTAAATTATCACATACCGTCTTAATATTGTCAATACCAAGACCCCCTGCATAACCGACTAATCTTGTATCAGTATGTGATGGAAAGTTATCAGGAATTATGCCATTGCCGCCAGATTTATCATACAACCATGTTACGCGAGGATCATCAGGAAAATCGTCGCCCCGGCATTGCACAATTGGCGCTACCCCATTCTTTCTAGCAAAATCCATAACATGGGAAATTTCAGTAAATGGTTTATGGTTTATTTGTATTCTCTGAAAACCATCAATCAATTTCGCAATATCTTTACATCGTCTAGTCTCGATAATTTCTTTACTATATGAACCACATACATGTAGCGACAGCCGTAATGTAGGACCAAATTGCCGGATAGTGTCAATAAACGGGATCGATGGATAACTAGATGTTCCGGCACGATCTTTTGAAATAAGTATCGCCCATTCTATCGGGAAACGGTTTGATAAATTTATCATCTCCCCAATAGAGGTTTTATCATCAGCACCAGTAAACGTTAAAAATTCAGGATATTTCATTTTTGCTCCGTGGTAATAATTTTAATAAATCTTCTTTTTCACATTTTGTATTTGCAAACAACCAACGATATTTCGGCTCACCAATAGCAGGATACCGGTTCTCTCCAAGATAATCATATCGCCCACATTGCTTGCACTTACGAACACCGAAGCGAACATCTTGCCAATCATGGAGTTTGAAAATTTTCTTTAAAAATTTAAACATTTTTATGTTCCTTATTCCATTTAATGGCATCAGCTATAACATCTTCGTCATATATACGCCTTGCCGTACTCATACGCATTCCAAGGTACAATCCACTGGCACAACATGCTACCTGTTCATCTCGATCCCACCCCGGTTCCTCTTCCTCGCGGCGATCCGATTCCATCTGCAACATGGTCGCTTCAATGCCAGAGGAACGCCATTTAATATTGGTGAAACATCGTTTGATAAACTTAAACATTTTTCTTCTTTTCTTTAATTCTTTCTAATGCTTTATTATAAATTGGCGCACCGTAAATACTACATAAAAATCTTGGTTCTTCTTCCTCAGTATAAAACTTTTCTTCAATCATTTCAACACATCGGTCGATAGAAAAAGAATGATCGGGCGGTCCAAGCAATTCCTCAAGCTCGGATAACGTTACTGTTTTAATTACCATTGTTTTCATCCAGCGATCTTTTTGGTAGTGATATCACCACAAATCTTACAGCGTAAAACATATACTTGTCCAATTGGAATTTTGTCAGACCGCATATCATACTCGCTATATACCGGGTGTACTTTCACGGTTTCCCATTCATGATCATGCCATGAACCGGTCCATAAAAAATTAAGAATTTTCAACATTATTTCCATACCCCGAATTCAGGTTTGGTGTCATCATTATAGTTGTTATCCCACCCATACCTGACTCTAACCTGCTCACAAGCTTCATATGGTCCCGGATCGGGGGTGAAACTAACGCTTTTCGGGTAGGTTGTTCTTAACAACTTTCCAATCTTTTCTTCTGTTGAACCGGGCAATGCCCCCACGTCCGAAGAATTAAGTTGTTTGATAGCGGTATCAATGGCGTTGGCAAGCCAATCCATAGAAATCTTATATGAATGAAAACTGCCACGCTCTTGCTCGGCTTCCCACTGTTTGATAATTTCGTGTCCTATACTCATACAAAGAATATACCACATAGAAAAAATAAGTCAAACAGAAAATTTCTCCTTGACGAAAGCAAAAACTAACACTAAATATAATTCACGAGCCGACCGAACAACGTTATCGCTGAACATATAAATGTTGTTCAATCAATTTGCTCGTAAATTTATCGGTGCGCCAACGCTGGAGTGTTGGGCTGGACTCCAAATCCAGTGGTTGTAAGACCTTAGCGAGTTCGAATCTATGCCATCGGTGCAAATTAATTTATTATTTTTCTATTTTTAGTCAACCCCCGATAGAACCCATCGGGTATAGGTTTTCCTTTTATACACTTCATATTTTTAGTACCGTTAGTGATATTAAAATATTTGCGGGCTGCTTGACTAAGTTTTAATTTTGTAGATTCACTCATTGGAGAACGGGTGAATTGTTGATTAGTGCTCGGAGAATTTAATTTTTTATCACTGTCCCAATGGGTAATTCTAATATAAAGTTCCTCTAGAGTAATTGAACAGTTGTATCCTTTACTAGAGTTTGCACTTTGTGTAATAATATGGCAATTTGCTGGATGAGAAATTATCTCTGGCGGAACTCCTTGTTTATATCCCTCAGCAACACTGAACATATGATCACGGCTTACCCCCTTAAGATTTTTCTTTGAATGGTACCATCCATATTCCTTTATTAATGATTTCCCCGGAATGTTTGTTACTTTATTAATATTAAATAAAAATTTACAAGCATCTTTATATATTAATTTTTCGTCGGTTATAGTTCTTCCGGTTTTATCATTAAAGTTTTTAATTGAATTTTTAAGTGTTTTTAACTCTACTTTTAAACAAAGTTTTATATACGTTCCAAAATCGGAAGCATAACCAATACTATACTTTTCGTTTATTTCTCTAGGTGATAAATTATCAATATGTAAATGCTCATTGACAAGGGTTCTGACCTTCTCATACTCTACTTCTGTTATAATATAGTCGCTATCGGTGATACCTAAGAAGATTTTACATATATTAGAAGTTGCCTTTGTTAGAGACCACTTTTTTTCCTTAACTATCCGTGGTTTTTTCTGTTTTTGTTTTATTTCTAATATATGTTGGTTTGTTTTTACTACTTTTACTACTTTTACTGCTTTTACTTTACGTTTATTATTGTAAATTGCAGCACATGATTTTGAACAAAAATGGTTCGGTGATTTTCTGACCTCAGAATTAGCTTTCTCAAATATCTTGTCACATTGTAAACACGTTACCGAGTGCTTGACAACGGTGGATAATCCCTTACACTGGACAGTACAATAATTATGCTTCAATCCTTCTTTAAGAGCACATAACACATAATTTTTATTTTTATAATAAATTTTTGAACAATGCTCGCAAATTAAAGGGACGGGTTCGGTGGATTTAAAGGTATTAAGAATTGATTTGTTGGTTATGATATCTTGATACGTATGCATATACCTATTTATGTTTTTGAATCCCACTACCCCTGCTTAATTATATTCAGCCATCGGCTCTCCAAAGATATTTTTAAATTGGAGCGCGCCCTGAAAATATTCATCAATACTAAATGGGGGCAACCCACGTGCCGCTCTTAACTCATTATATTTTTCTATACGGCTTTCTGCTCGCCACGGCTTTTCCATTTCCTGCTTAACCGCCTTGATATAATTTTCTCTCTTTTGTTGTTTTAGAAACCCGGCTTGATTCTGTGGTGCCCAATTAGTATCCTTATTAGTTTGGTTTTTTAATAATTCTTCAAAATAAGCCGCGCATGTTTCGGCAGTCGCCATTTCGTCAGTGTCACCGAATTCGATCTTACCAAACTCACCATAGACCCTTACACCCATTTTTTCACGGGTTCCTTTTTTATCGTATTTGTGGGGTTTATCACCCAACGGTCTATTAAAATAAGAATTTGGTCTGGAAAGCGCCAATTCAATTCTCCGTCCTTTAACGGTAAAGAACACATTCCATCCACCCATATTTGTTGTTAATGCTTTATCCGTTAGTTTATCCTGCATTTTTGCGGCGATAGCTGCTGCAAATTTACGATAAATGTGTTCCTCGGTTGCGCCCGATCTATTTGCGCTAATGCCCGCTCCCTCTTTTTTCCCAAGATTTATCGGTATAACTTCAATAACCTTAAACGACTGCCGCGTTAAAAAGATTATTTGTTCTGGCTCGCGTTCATTAATTGCTCCGGTACCTTCATCAATGATGGCATCATACCCGGCTTTCAGAAATAATTTAGTTTGTTCAACTGCGCTGCGCATAGGATAAACTTCTTTTTTAACTCCCCAACTCTGTTCTATGGTTGGAGTTGCTGATAAATCTGCTTGCACGACGCTCATGAATGACATGATGGGCGCTTTTTTACCAGTGTGCTTATAAACTTTTTTAGCTTTTTGAAGTAAAGTTGATGAATCTGAAAATCCCATTTTATAAAGAATATTAGTTAAGCTCGACCAGTCGTTATTATCTTTGAGATATAACGCCTTTTTCCATGTCCCCTGAATTACTTGTATATATTTTGCGTTTGAAGCATACCATATGTCGGCTGGATATTTTAAAACATAAGGTAAAAAATAGCAGTAAATACCGGACATGTCCATGTGATCGACCTTCATAGCTGCCGTTTTATCCATATCAGTTGACCGGTAATCAGTAAAACTCACAAAAGTACTATACTGGGAGATTTCCTTTTTACGAACTAGGGCAGAATACTTTTTTAAAAAAGATTCAAAACCTTTCCCTAGTGTTTCCCGGTAATGAATTTCATTTAATAATGTTAAAAGGCGCATTATTATATTTATATTTTATTATTTTTTGTCACCTACTAAATTTACAACATCTTCTAGAGACATGGTTACCCAATTATCAGGAAGGAGCAATACCCCATCGTCACCACTAACAAAAACTACCAGCAATTTATGAATATATCCCGCCTCTCTGGATGCAATTGCTTTAGCTTGATTTCTTCTAAGAATATCATCACTTTTTAATCCGAGGGTGTATGTGGATTTGATTTCATACAAAGTTTTAGTTGATTTTATGAGGATGTCAGAATAATAATTATAAAATTTATTATTGTAAAAATATTTTATAGCTTTCAATTTTCCAGTTTGGATTTGCTCAACTGGAGTCTTTAATATATCCACAAGGTAATTAATACCACGGTCTTCGTAACCCTGAATGATAAATTCTTTGCCATTTTTGTTATATGAGCGCTTTTTATATCTACCACCTTCTCTATCACAATGAGGACATCCTGACTTTCGGAATATTGTGTTGGCGGGTGCAGCATACCATGTACGCTCACATTCTAAATGTTTGTGTAAAATATGTGTGGAAATTGTTACATAAGATTCAAGGGAAATAATACTACCACTATGTGTTTTTAACAGACGTTCTTTATACTCTCCGTCTCCAATATTACCTTCCTTACATCTCAAAATATTTCTTTCAGCAGCACATTTGGGACATCTCTTTCCATTTATAAATTTATCAGGGCGCAGCAGCCATATATGTCCACACGTGTCATGTTTGTGTAAAATTGATTTTTTATTCGTTTCATAAGTACCAAGTACTGTCATATCTGGGGCTTTGGATGCAACTTCTTCTACATAATCATTATGAGTTTTACGCCGCTTCATTCCACGTTGTTGATAAGAGTTATTAAGCTCTTCTAGTGTTAAATTTTTCATGAATTAATTCTTCTTGACTACGCCAAATTGTAATGCTATATCTTTATTATATGCGCGTTTAGCTTAGTTGGTTTAAAGCGCGGTCTCTAAAACCGAAGACAAGGGTTCAATCCCCTTATCGCGCACTAAAGGAATAATAATGACACCAGAACAAGAAGCCGCAAATAAAGCAGTACAAGAAGCCAAAAGAAAAGAGGCGTATTCATTATCTCCAATTTTTAGTTATTTTGGCGAACACCCAAGAGTAATACATTTATTAGGTTTTAAGTTACGGGATTATAAAAAAACTAATGATTATCCAATGGTAGTTGGAGACGACCCAAATCCCGCAACATTAGAGAGCGCACCGGGTAGACGCCCAGTTTTTACTATTTTCAAAATGTATTCTGATCGCGACGATGGATTGGTTGGTGAATATAAATCAGTTGCTGATGCTGAAGATGATTTTTTTAATAAAATCCCTGAACTCGCTCATAAGTGGACATCCATTTTTAATGTTAATCAATGCTTAACTAGAGTAGCCATGACCTCAAGACGTGGTTGCGCAAATACAATTTTATGTAATGCGAAGACGGTGAAAAAAGAATTTGGAAAATTCAAAGTAATCGAGGCTATAGGTAGATGGAAGAAGATTGATATAACATTTAGAGAATGGGGACATTTAAAGAATCGCGTTAATTTCTTCATAAGCGACGACATGCCAGATAACCAGTTAATAGCTATGTATGCAGGTAGTAGTGGTGTAGACGCCGCTGGTGGGCTTGTGAAGACCAAAGGTGGGGTATTATTATATGCAACATCAGTAGACGAAGCTGATAGCTGGATCAAATATACCAATTATGCAATTAAATTAATTAAAGAAGAAACAGAAAAGGAAACAAAATGGCAAACCCTATTACGCTTAAAGAACTACTTGAACGCGGCACTGACGAAGATGTTCAAGAAATAATTGCTAATATGTTTGGGGAAACATTATCTCCAAACGCTAAGAATATTCCACTTGAACTGATGAATGCATTTGGATATGGCATTCCCTGTGAATGTGGCGAGCGTGGATTGACTCCAGAAGAAGTCAAAGAAGGAAAGTGTTTGGAGTGTGAGCGCGCTGCGGCTGACCATATGGACTTTCTTATTAAAGCCGTAGATGAAGCAGAACGTGGCGACACTGTTGATCTAACGGGGCTATCTAAAGAAAAACTTCACGAAGCCCTTTTTAATAAGGAGGAAGATACCGATGTTGGTTGCTAGTATTTTATTACTTATTTGGACTATTATTGCCGGATTCCGAATTTATTATGTGTTAGTTCGGAGCATGATGAACATCGCTAATATTGATCAAAAATGGTATGATTTAATTATCATGTTTCCAGCTATAATATTGATTTGGTTAATAAAAAAAGTTCTTAGATAAAAATACTTATCCTATTTTATAAACCATACAATTTCCAGTAACGTAACCAATATTCTCTGCGATCAAATAAGCTTTAAGCGCGATTGCATAATTTATAGCGTTCATCTGCGATACCACAATTGAATATTCATAAAAAGTGCTGGCAGTTGCTCCGAATGTTGTTTCGTCCATGACACCACCCGCGCCTAAATCTAACAGTTGGGCGCGGCTTGTCACCACGGGAATCTGTGTTTTAAAGAACGTGTTAATTGCTGTAATAGTAGTAGCTGCAATAGCTCCGGGAGTTAATGTAGTACGGAGAGAGTAAACGGTTGTAAGTGTTTCAAATCCCGTCTCGTTCCAAGAAATATTCCAAAATCCTGAAGGCGAGTCTAGGGTGACGATGTACCCGGCTGTTATAAGTGAGTTATAAAACGCCTGTTGTAGTGGGGTCAACACACTGGGGGATATTACCGAGCTTCCATTATTAAGAGGATTCCCACAAAGTATACTATTATAAACGATATAAAATAAACCCTTGTTTACCGCATTACCAATGAATCCTTCACATAATGTCATCTCGCTAGATAGCAACTGAGCGTTCTGCGTAGCGATAGCGGCGGTTGTTGAATTATAAGTAGTTTGGGCAAGAATTGTCATAAACTTATTTATCAACTTTCCTAAATAAGAGTACCAGTCGCGGATTGCCGTCCCACTGGTTCTAAACTTAAAAGGGAAGTTCAGCATGACTATTTATAAACCATATTGTGTGTATTTGATAAGTTATAGAGGTAATAAGTTGCCTCCGTTTTATATAGGTTCATCCTCTATTAAAAGAATAGAAAAAGGTTATATGGGAAGTGTTGCATCAAAAAGATATAAAGCTCTTTGGAAAGATGAATTAGAAAATAATAGAAACTTATTTAATATTAATATAGTTACAATTCATGAGACTCGTGAAGATGCATATAAAAACGAACGCAAATTTCAAGAAACGTTAAATGTGCTAAAGAATCCTCTATATGTCAATTGTCATATTTCTAATACTAAATTC
>Ga0302188_10001630_pt1 | contig 17415 bp, 9 predicted proteins | sample II_Bog_E2_1_FD_198783 | JGI IMG/M metagenome (GOLD analysis project Ga0302188, IMG submission 198783) | Peat permafrost microbial communities from Stordalen Mire near Abisko, Sweden - II_Bog_E2_1 | ecosystem: Environmental > Terrestrial > Soil > Wetlands > Peat | place: Sweden: Abisko, Stordalen...
TGAGTAGCAGCGGAGTATGTGCTTTAGCGAATCCGTGGTGCGCGACTTACGCCATGATCGGAGGCAACTGCACTTCTTGTCCGTGGGGTTATAAAGTATCTTCAGGAACCTGTGTATCCCAATGATCTCTATAGCTTATGAATTAAATAAATCATTGATTGGGAAATAAAGACATAATCATTCTATGTACTGAGTTGTATCTACTGTTGTTATTTTGTTCATTTGGTATTTTCGACATCACCCAACTGAAGATTATTACTTTGATGTTTTCGTATCTGTCTCGATATAGAAACAATAAAAATAAATCAGAGGTAATTCATAAAAGGATGAACTTAGCTCAAATAAAAAGAAGGGCATGGAAAGAGACCCTTATTTTATTTATTTTAGCTCAGTACAAAAAAATCATCCAAAAATTACATGATTTTGTTAACCTTGTCCAACAAATGTGCTCTAAGAAAAAAAAATAGTAAAAGCTGTACCGCGAGAAAATGACCGAAGTTTATATAAAAATTGATGTGCAAGTTATTCGGCAAGAAAATGGAAAACTTCTATTGAAAAAGTCAGCAAATTAACTCAATCAGTGGTGCGGCAGTCGCTAAGAATAAAAGGATATTTACCAAACTAAGAAAAATTTCAAAGTCTTAAGATAGACTTTAATAATTTTTGAAAAGTGTAAAGTTGAGCAAAACTAGATCCAGGAAAAAGATTGAATAATACTGAGTAATAAAGAATAATTTTGCAATTTAACTCGAAAGAAAATAATAATCTTAATCTTTCAGTAAGGTAAAGGGTATTTTTTTTAAAAAACAATGGAGAATGCTTTCAAATCTTAACAAAAATGTTATTTTATAAGTAACGCCAAAAATATTTCAAGTTTATTGAAGAGCAAAAGATAATTAATAAGCCTTTTTAGAAATTTATATCACTGGCTTAGGGAGATTAGAAAATACTTTACATTTATATTAATTCAAAGACAAATAATTTTAAAATGAGAAACTAAACCAAAGATTAATGGTTTTGCTCTATCTAGATTGAATATAAACAAAAAGAGAAATTAAGAAGAGATTCTTGAAATATTTTAAAGATGCTAAAGATTCAAGAAGGATGAAGGGAAAGATATTTTTCTTTCTTCTGGCAGAAGTGATTGCTGTTCTACTATTTTCTTAAATCATCCCTGAAATGGCTCCCACCTAATAAATAGAGAGCTAATAATGATCATTGTTTAGTTCGTGGAAATAATTTGACAAGTTGCTTAAAATACTTACTAAAAACTAAAATCAAATCTTTATAAATCCCTAAGAATAATCCTGCAAAAGGTTCAACGAATGAATGCTTTATTTTTGATCAATGTTCAATAATCTAAAATAAATGATAATGACAATGAGACTTAGAAGAAAAGAAAATAATCACAATAATGAAGAAAGAAATGAATGGATGGATGAATAAATGATCATAAATGAAATCATTGCTCCATAAAATATTTCAAATCATTATAATACAAAGCTTGAAAACCTTAAAACATTCGAATCATGACTGTAAATCACTTAAAATTAGGTATTTTCATCTTTAAATTCATTCACCATTGATCTCGTTTCACAACGAGTTCGAGAGCAATTGTACCGCATTCAAAGTATAGTTTTAAATGATTAAAATCCTCATAATAAATTCGCGCTGATTAGCATTTGCAACTCGAAATCTTACAAAAAGGTTTAATCTTTATGTTTTCTAAGAGGATGATTATGCCTATTTCTCATTTGATATTAACTGCTGAAACTAGACACATAATCCAATTTAGTTCAATATGAAGATTTTTTTTTTTAGATATTGAGTTTTAAATGTTGTTGATAGGCAAAGAAGCGGCTTTCAGTACTTTCCTCATAATCCAATCCATGAATAGAATAAATGGAAAATATTTTGTTGTTTTATGGTAAATTTGCCATTTTGATGGATGATGATAAGATTTAAGATTGAAGTAATATCATATTCATTTTCCACTTTGGTTTTCCACGATCAGTAAAATGTAGATACAGTTGATATCAGCAATATCCTTGGCTTATTTGGCTTTCCTGATGTAATACTTGGTCGGACTTTGGTCTCGTCTATATTCCTTGCAGATGGCTGGACTATAGTTTTAATCCTTGATCTTTAATTTCTTCAATTCATTCAAGCTCAAGACTCTCATTCCGTTTATTCTATCATAGTATTTGTGTTTCCATTATTTATTCAAGCAGATAGTCACTTTGATGTAGTAGTCGGTATCCATCTTTTAGAAAAAATGGAGCCTGTGATCATTTTTATTCTAACACTAAATTTTTCTCTTAGATTTGAAGTCCTCATAGGCTTGAGGATCAAACACGTAAAAATCTAAATCATCAATTATTCTGTTGGCTTTCTCATATAATAGATCGTAGAAGTGAAATGTTAAAGCGGCTCCTCCAAATAAAATGGGCTCGTGCAATTTAAACAAGCCATGCTCCATCAGCATTTACGGCTTGAAGACTCTTGTTCTTTCTGGAGCTGGATACTTTGCTAGATCTTAGTGCTTCAGATAGGTAATTTTGAATTTATCACCAACGATCTTTCCCTTTCCCTTCTTTGTTCCCTGCATTACTTTTATTGTGAAACTTAATTATAAAAGCTGAAATATAATTTGCCTCTTATAAGATATGGATATTATTAATTCTGGTGGCTTTATATTTTTAAATATTTACTATCCAAGCTATAATATTTGTTCGCTGACTCAATCATAGTCATATTCTCTCTTCAAAAGGCTGCCTTTGAAGTTAATTTTTGTGTGTTAGGTGAATTTAAGCATTTGAATGATGAGAATCAATTAAATCAACATTTTAGATTTGATCATAATCATTTTCATTGTTTTTTATATTTATATTTTATTTTCTAATTTCTTCTTTTCTTTTCAATACATCTTAAATTTTACTCCATAAAATATTAGATATATAGACTTTGCTCTATCTTCCTTTGTTCAAAAATTGTAAATTTATGTTAACAATAAAAGGGATATTGCATATAGAGATTGCTGCGATGCAGATAAAAAACTGATAATAGAATTATTCATGTTTCAACTTCATAAATTATCATTAATAATTTTTCTCAGAGTTAATATTTATAATTAATCTGAAAAATTGATGGGAGGACCAGCCAGGATAGGGAAAACCATACATTATTGGACTGATAACATCTACATCGCTCCCTTCATAGTTAGAGGAAAGGAGTACATCAGCTCTGAATGCTATTTTCGATCCATGAAAGCTAAGGATTAAGAATATCATGAGTTTGTCAGACAAGCAGGGCCTGGACAGCTGGCTTGGGAAGCTGGAGCTAACATTCCGCTTCGCCACGACTGGGAAAAGGTGAAAGTAAGAGTTATGTTTGAGGGTAATTTTTAAAAGTTTAAGCAATACGAAAGAATACGGCAGTAGTTGCTTTAGACCAATGAGCCTATTCAGTTTGGCTTAAATTACTTTGATCTTTTTTTTTTCATTCCCCTAAAGATGTTTTGGTTTCAATGGAACTCTAAAATCCTCACTAGAGTTAGAGCTGAACTGAGAGGTCGTGACGAAAGAGATCGAGAATTAGTGGCTGAAATTGAAAAATAGATGCAATAATACGAGAGCAAAACTAAATTTTGATAAATAAAACAAATTAAATAATGATATAAAATGTAAAATCTGATTTCTTCCTCGTAAATATTGATCTATTCATCATTGTTTGTTTTTAGAATAAATATTTCATCTTATCATATATAGTTGACTGATCAACGGCTATTTATAAATTCAAATGAATTAGTTATTTATTTCTTGGAGAATGATATATATATCAAAGACTGATGAATGCTTTTGACCATCTTCTATTAAATAATTATCGAAGCTGTTTTTTATTCTTGATACAGTTGCCTTCTAAATAATTATATATTTACCCAAATTTATATCGAGGACATTCTTAAAGTTAGATTTAAGCAGAAATAGCTATCCTTCATCCATCATACTATTTCCTCCTAAATCAAGACTTAGGTACTAATGAACATTTTCTTGATTTACTGCCAGTGACAACTGCTCAAATATTTGCAGCCTTCCCAATTTATTTAATTAAAGTCTAAATTATTTAATTTTTGCCCATCGAAGCGGAAGTTAAATGCCTCCAATTAGCTTTACTTAGCCATTTACACCCTTCTTTTGATATAATATTTGTCCCTAAATTATCAATAAATTGCTTAGCTATAATACTGATAAAGAATGCCATTAAGTTTGGCTTAGCCATTTGCATCCATCATTTCCAATCGAATTTCCATATAAGTGAGTTGTCTATTACCTAAAATTAATTAGCAAAGATTTGGCCAACGTGCCATTGCCAAGTACTTGGCTCCATAGGCCTAATATTGTTATTGACTAAATCAAATATGGATTACTTAGATAAAGTTAAGTAATACTCCAGTCTGCCTTTGCGATATGGTCACATCCTTCATCTCCTATTAGGTTGTCCTCTGCCTTTAAATATTTTTACATAAATCAATTTTTGATAAATTAGTCCATTTTGCTCGCGAGAGGTAAAGGCATCCTTCCGGCCCTATATTGTTTAGCCAAAGTGTAATAGTTTTTAAAGTTTTGGAAGACATGTTTGCAAGTTATTTACATCCCTCATTCCCAAATGTCTCTGAGTTATAGCCTATATAAAGATAAATAATGCTGATTTTTAATTATTTTAAGCTTTACCATTATCCTTGCACCAACTCTTTTATTTCTATTGGGCCAATGCTACAACAGTCTATATGATTGATATTAATACGAAAGACCATTCCCTTAACCTCTCTTGCTCTCATCTTTTTTTTCATTTCGGAAATATTTGTTTGGGTTATCTTAAAATAGTCTTTTCTTATATTAATTTCTTACGTATTTCGAACCTCTTCTATTTCTTAAACAGTTAAGCGTGAAAGCAATTCTTGATTGCTTGCATGCTATCAATGACTTACGACTATTTGGCATTACCAGACCCCATTATATTAAAATTATGATCAAAGTTTATATCCTTGCATTAAATTAAGTTTAAATATTTTTTTCTTTTTACTATAATCCTTGATTTTCATCATTCTATATCCTTTAAAATAAGTACCCGTTACACCTACTTCCTTCGGTTATTTGATTGATAGATAAATATGTCCTTCAAATATGTAATAAATTTTATTTGAATCTTAAATAATTAATTTCCAGATGAAACATCCAAGTCCAACAACAAAATAATTTTTATCTCCATCACAGCCATCAAAAAAACAATTGAAAAGCTACCTATGCTCAAAATGCCCTTTCAAAAAGCAACAGTGCCCATCTTAAATGCAATCTAACTTCATGGAAATGAGCACTACGAAATCCAATAATTAAACAATAAAATAGTATCAATAATAGATTCGTTTCCAACATCCGTCCAATCTTGTGGTTAGGCACTCTGCTCCTAAAATATTTTTTAATTATTCAAGTCCTCGATCCAGACACCATGAACAAATATCAAAATCTCTTATTATTCCACGAGCCCAAACAGTCAAATGGGTCTAACGAAGATCAACTAATGTTACACCCACTCAGTTGGAAGAAATCATATACTACCCTGTGATTCACAATAGATTAGTGTTGGCTTGTGACACCAAACGTTAAAAAAGTAAATGTCATAGTAGAAGGTTAAGCACTTCCAAGCAGAAGAAGACACCTTACAAGGGAATTGAATCAACAGATGACGGTAAATCTCCGATGACTCCATAAGCCTTTCGTAAACTGGCAGATTGGTTGCTCCTTCAGAATCAATGAAATGATATGGTTTTCTTTACTTTTTTCCTATTCTCAAGTGAAAATAAGGGACAATATGTTTAGAATAAAATAATAAGAATGATTTATCGACTTAATTATTAATATAAAATGCTCTGGGCAGAAATGATTGGCTATATGTTATTTTATAAAATGGAATGCTAATTTTTATGATAATCATTTAAATCTAATCTTTTGAGTTTAAAGTTTGAATATTTCTTCAGTTGATGGAACAATGATTTGCAATGTTTTGAAATTAATTCTTAAAAAAATATTTTATTTTTCGACGTGCATTTCATTCAATCTATTATTTGATTAGTAATCTATCCAGGCTTGGAGTAATTTCTCCTGCCAATAATGATCGAAATATATCCTTTTTTTATCCTTTTAGCAAATCCAAAGAGTGTATTATGTCGAATTTTTGATTATGTCATTCTTATGTTTCAGTAATTTCATTTTTTATGCTTTTTAATCAAAATAACCCTCTTAATTCTTCAAATCTATAACTAAAGGTTTGTCATCTGATCCAATAAAATAACAAAAATTGCCATTAACATGTTGGCAATAATTAATTGCAACTTGCTCACTATTCCCCAATGCATAATTGGCTCCTGTACTATCAATCAATTCGTATTTAAATAGTTATTTTTATTTTTTATTGCTTCTCGTTTGTGAATTAATTTCTCCTTAGTGCACTTGGAGGTGATTTGCAAATTTTTTGTAGTTATAGATCTTTTGTTATTACTTTTAATCTGATTATTAGCATCGTGGACAATCTTGACATACAAATGTGGCATTTTAAAAAGCACTCTTATAAGCTATGTGCCTTTATTGATTAGCTACCCAAGGAGAATTTGCGCAAATTGGACAGCAATCATATTGATAGACCTGACTTTTATAATCTTATATGCAGAACAGTCTATTGCAAGATGAGCACTCAATTTGATTTTACTGAGCAATTGGAATCTTTGAACATAAAGAGCATGAGATAAATTAGGGACTCAGGTTGACTGGATTCATCCATTTTTAGTCGAGATAAATAGTATCTGTCTTTTACATGATACTTATTAATTAATATGAATCAAGGTTATCCATAAATCCATAGCATACTTAATATTATCAGGTTGATTTTAAAAATCTGATTTTATTGATTTAATATAATTTTTATAAAATAGAGTTTATTTTAAAGTTATTGAGCTTTGATAAGATTCTTTTTGAAACTATTCAGAAGGACATTCTTTTATAATGAAGAAGAAAATTATCAAGTTAATCTTTGTTTATCAAAAGGAAATTGTTTGATTGCTAAAATTAAAAATATTGTCATATTAAACCCATAAATAATAAAATATGTAAACACGCCAACGCCATCTGACCATCATCGAGGGCAACAATCCTGCTTTACGTAGGCATACTATTTCAGGCCTAAGTACCCTTTTTCGCAAATCTTCCGTCAGCTAATCATTCCTTAGTTTTTTTGAAGATATTCCTAAAAAGTTGACTCTTCGCTAATCATAGGTACTGATAAAAAATCATTTCCAGAAAATGAACTGTATAATTGACAGTGTTGATGAATTTATTCTTCGCCGTCTTTAAAACCATTAAAACTAAGTATTTGCTCTCGTTAAAGGGTAGATCTAGGAAATGAGATAATCAACAGCAAAGATTGCAACATAATTAAACCAGCGTATCACTTAGTTGAGTGCTGAGGAAGAAATCTATAATTTACAAAATGAATTGGACTATTTTAGAAACGAGGCTTGTAAACTATTCCAGGAAAATAACAAATACCGAGAGTAGATTGTGCAGTTGAAAAGATCAATTAAAGATTTTGAGATTGAAGTTGAAAATGGTGATGTTGTGATGCAGAAATTAAAAAGGAGGGTGATGAAGCGAACGTTTAAAAAATAACAAATTATCAATAAAATAGTTGCGAATTTATCAGGGGAGGAAAACAAATAAAAATTTAAATTATCATTAGATAGGCAGAATATAAATGATCTTATCACAAAGAGAATGAAAACTGATACTTCAGACCAAAGACCAAGTTTAAATGCAGTCATAAACGAATAATAAATTCAATCAATAGATAATTTAAACAGTTTTGACAAAAATCATCAAGAAGACCATTATAAATCAATTTCAGTCAAGAATAGTATTTCGAGTGTTTCATACAAACAAGAGGCATTGCTAGATCTAGATGATGTGGACATTGATCAAATAGATAGCATCAATTTAGATTCATAGAAACCAAGTACGTAGCAAGGGGAAATTTTGAAGGGCGACTTTGAACAAAAACCTGAGTTAAATCAAATTGAAATCGGGGTGCAAACGGATTTTCCTTTTTCCATTTAGAGTTTTAGCACAGTCAGGAAATAGTTAGTGGAAAGCTAAGTTGTGTAAAAATCAAAGCAGTTTATAAAATCTAAGGATATTAATTTGATTAGAAGCGGATTCATTGTCAACCCTCAAAAGCAAAACCCTCCAAAATTTTCTTTGCCCAAGAGTATTCGAGGTTCAGAGAATGAAAAATCTTAAACGAGGCGATAAAGATTTATGAGTAGTGCGTTCGCTAAAAATAAACTTCCTTGCATTTAAGGCACTATTGCTGTTCGTTAGAAAACTCCTAAATCTTCTTTTCATCACTGAAAGATAACATGTTAATGATAGCTATTTAATGATATAGAATAAGACAACTAATTCAATTTTTCTCATCAGCTATGAATTCTATTCTATATATTTTGAGGTTAATGTAGTTTTTTTTCTTTTCCTTATGATTTTGGTATAGTTTGTCAATACAATTTAATTATATTATCTTAGCCTGAAATATAATAGCAGGGAATACAATTTAGTAAACTTTTATTCTTAATCAATCAAAATATAAAACCAATTATCCTGATGAGCCACAAATCATGAGGAATCTTATGTACATTTTATATTGATGTATCTTCTGATAAAATATTGCATTAATGTGCTGAAACAAAAAGCAATATGACCAAAACTAAGAAGGGTTTTTTACTATAATTAAGTTACTAATAATTTAATGACATTATTAATTTATTTCTGATAATAGCTGTCTTAAACAAAATTAGTATAATATTGATGAAAAAAGCCTCAAAATTAAGCGCACATGCATCTGATGTAAAATGTTATTAATAAAACCTACTCTTGATATGAAATAAAATGTATATGATTTCTTAGCCGAAGCTTTATAGCTGAAAAATAATTGAAATACAAAAATCATAAATTTTGCCAATGATAATGATTTATCATATTTAAATAAAAATTATCTTTCAATAGGATAGACTTCCTAACTCATAATTAATAACCAGTAAATTTGCTATCATTAATTGCACTTCATCTACTTTTGCAAAAACTAGCAATAAAGTGTTAAAGACATCACTCATTCATCGGATGAGATCCCTGCCCCATATTTAGTCTCAGCATATATTCACTATAATGCTATTGATGTTTTATTTTCATATGTTGGTTCAATGATCCCTCTGAACCATATGATTTGCTGCAATGACCGATAGAGCAAACATAGTGCCGAGCTATCTATACAGCAGTCCGACGCATTCGTTTTCTTTTCTAGGAATCGTTCTATTGGCTGTTGTTGTTGCTAGATATCATCGATTTCTTAGATGTGCCTTAGCTCAGTTTCAAAGCGGCTATTTCTGCTTTCATTATTCGCACCTAAGTTACTTGAAAGTTACATCTTCTGTGTGTTGAACGTATTGCTGGTGCATTTTAGAGGCTTCGAGGTAAAAGGCTTGATCAGGATCAAGATTTGGATGCTGCAAGAAAAGTTCTTAAAATTGTCTCTGAACTTATTCAAGCAGGGATTACTCTTCTGAGTGTTAATGGTGAAGCGATTGGTCAGAAAGGTGCTTTTCCATAACGTATAAGATATTGTTTTTTTTATTATTAAAATTGAAACAATGGCCTTGCAAGCCAATCAGATAATAAAAATAGAACTCATATAAAATTATATCGGCAATTTAAAATGTGGGATAATTTTAATCTCCTCAACATTCATTTGTAATGATGATAGATCTATGAAATATTATTTTTTATTGATTAGCAATGTGAAATGAGGCTCAATCAATAAGAAGTGCTATATTTTAGGATTAGCATTTTCAACTGAAGCTTTACAAGATCATTATTTAATATAATATTCTATCTTTGATTTATTCTCAGTTTTTATTGTTTACGTTCGCATTTTTAGATTACATTTTATTCCTTAGATGTGCATAGGCAATGGTCATGGTGGCTATTATTACAAATCGAAATCCATGAATCTCGTCCACACGACAACAGATGGAGGTGAACTCTGGTTGGGTGACTACTATGCTGCCTCTAATAATACTCTTCTCAAACAAAAAAATATCAAAGCAGGTATTCCAAATTTTATATAGTCCTAACTGCGGCCAGAGGTCTTAATAATGTCTACTCTAAAGAAATGCAGATTCTACACAAAAGAATTAATGCAGATGATATACCTACATACCGGATGACTCCACATTTCGATGATGCTTTTAAATTTATCAACGAGGGGTTGAAGAGGGGCAACGTCCTTGTACACTGTGCCGCCGGCATTTCAAGGGTTTACATCATTATATTCAGTCTACGACCTTAGTCATTGTTTATTTAATGCGGGCTGAAGGGATGACATTTACTCAAGCTATGGACTTCGTTCGGAGTAAGCGTCCGATTATTTGCCCTAATGAAGGTTTTCAAAAGGAATTAAAACACTACGAGACATTGCTGAAGAAAATGCCAAAGGAGTAGCAGAAAGTGGTCAACGCAGAAGAGACTCACTAAAAATAAGCAGTTCTAGATTTTCTAAAAGAGTAAAAAAAGGGAATATTTAAGCAAGAGGACAAGATAAAAAGCTTAAATAAAACAGATGGTGAAAAATTAAGTGTGAAGGCTTCTTAAAAGATGAATGCGACAATGGGATCAGGGCAAGTACTTCTAGGAGGGAGTGTGATGAAGGCAAATAATAACTCTAAGGGGCTGATGCGATACAAATCGTTAAACTCTAATGCTAAAAATACTACTAACAACGTTTCTGCAGTTGAGTCGGCCACGAAAAAAGGAAGCACGCCCTCAGAGATGTCAAGATTAACAAAACAGTTTTTCGATTTCAAATTGCAAACTCCTAAAATAATAACAATCAAAAAATGATGATAATGATTATCGTGTTATTTTATTAATAAAAACTCCCAGCAAATATTATTGTTATTACTATTAATCCCAAAGCATTCAGTTTGCATTTTAGTCGTTACTTAGATTAATAGGGAAAAAATAGCAGGCATTTTTTAATGATTAAATATTCCAAGAACTGATTTTAGAAGATACATAAATTATCATCTGAGCTGAACCTGACTGTAGATAAAGGGACATCCAGTTCCCACGAAAGCCAGTTCTAGCAGCTTTATTTCATTTTTCTTTTCGCAAAGCTCTCTTTCCATTCGCAATAACTCATTTTTTAGATTATCGTTGCCTTCCATTACACTTTTTCTAGCATATTTTTAACTTTGTAATTGTAAAGTTAATTGCTAGATCAGCTGCTCTGTTTCGCTGTCCACTCGTCCCTGAGATAACTCTAATCTTAATGAAAAGACCTCCTGCTGTAATCGAGCCATTTATTAATCCGCATTGCACAATAATTGCTAATATTATTGAAGGCATTATTGCAATTGCATGACTGACATTTCTTCGCAACTATTTTCCATGATTTCACTGCGTTTATCAAAGCTACTTCTATTTTATTGGCTATTTAATTGATTTTCCAAAGTATCGATAATATCTCTCATTTCAAAGCTCTCCCTTTCAAGAGTATCCACATCTTGACAAATTTCATGCACTAAAGCCATGAGTTTGCTTTTCAAAACATGAGAAAATCCATTTAGAAGTCGTTTGATTTGAATCATGATTTCTTTGCATCTCTCGCTTTATATAAGATTGATCCGGCTGTCTGTACTTTCATGGCTGGTAGAGCTTTATAAGCACTATCTTTGATCCATATCCATCTATAAAATCTGTGACTTAATATCTGCTTCATCAATTCTTTCTTATAGGTTGTCACAGATGTTCATATTCAGTTTGGGAAGACTATCTATCATCATTATCTCAGATTAATAACTCCATTCTGGGTTTATTTCAACCTGCTCATGGTAATATTTTTTAAGATTATTGTTATCCTCAGTCAGCATTGAAATATTTTTCAATAAGCCCGACTTTTCGTCTGTCAATTCCAAAATTTTGGATTATTTAGCTTGTAACTATATTTATACAGCATTTCGAGGAACCATCTACAGTTATTCAGAGCCCCAATCTTGTTTTTGTAGCTGATGAGCCAACCGTTCCTTTTCAAATTAAAGGTCATCGCATGTTTGCTCAAGCAACTCATTTTCTGTCCTTAGTCGATGAATTTATTCTTTGGCAGCCTAAAATACCATAGCTAATCGTGAATTTTCCTCAGTTTGATATTTTAATTTTCTGTTGAGGCTGTCACAAGTCGCTTGGTGACAGCTTATGCGAGCAGTTTCCTATTATTAATGGCAAGAATTTGTATCCTCACAATTTTCTCTTTCTTCTTCATCAATAGTCATGAGGGTGATGGGAATGGTTTGTTGTTATTCCTCATTTTTAGCTTTATTGTTAATCTGCGACTCAAGCGCTTGTAGCATAGCAGACAACCGATTATTCTAGTCAACTAACGTACGAACATCTTAGCTTGAGAATTACGGTTATGCCAGGCATTTCCTTTCAAATTAGTCAAAGAGTTGCTTGATTTAAGTCAGTTCAGTTGTCAGAAGAATGTTCTCCTATCGTAAGTTGATAATCTATTTATTTATGTCGTCATCCATCGATTCTGAACGTTCAATGATATAAGGATGACTGCAATTTTAGAGAAAATCCCTTGAACAATCTTATGATTTTGGCCTAGACTCATTGATAAAGTTGAAGCTTTCTTTTCTCGAGTAGAATTCATCAGGATGAATGCTACTTTCTGAAGATTCAGATTCTGATAGAAACAAGGAGCTTTTGTTTGATTATTGAGTATTCATGGAGCGTAGCTATAAGGCTGAATTAGCCTGCAGAGCCCACAGCCATTCCTTTAGATCCTATGCTGTTGCGATGTTAGAAAATTTATCCTAATCAACCACAGCGTCCACCTAAAGGTCGTGGATACTGTCTATTGCTTTATTACTCCCATTTCTTAACTTAACAGTCTTGCTTATGTCCATAATCCTTTCATTAGGAATTTCCTTGAGGGCGGGTGCTTTCACAATTTTATCTTTATCCTATCTTTTTTGAACAGTAGCATGTCTGTCAAAGGATTTGTTGACTCTATGAATAAGAAACTCTTTTTTGACCTTGGCAATTTAATGGCCGTTTTAGTCGAATCCATAACAGTAATCTTCATCTTCTAAAAAGGTGCATGACGCCAGCGGGATGCTATTAGTGGACTTGACATTGAGGCTGATCTATTTTAAATAGAATTTACATTTAGGTTTGGAATGCTAACTGCTTACATGGATAGTATTACTAATATTAAAGTTATACTCGATACAAATAAAGAATATAAATATCAAAATTAATTGCATTATTACAAATATATCTTGATAGCACCAATCAAATCAAATAAAAGTCAATCCAAATTGAGTTGTGATTCGTTTGCTATTAAAATTAGATAGATAAGGCTTTTTACTGCCTATACAGCAATAGAACATTATTAAACATTTAGGAATATTACCAATTTTTATATCTCCATCCTCAAAACTACTCTTATTTTATATCAAATATCCTTTATCCAATGGTCAGTAAAACAGTTATTCAATTTATTCTACTATCTCAGCATTTGCTTAACAATTAAGTTTTTATTCATTTAACTGGCAGAAGAGTCACTCCGAATAAACATGGAGGGAGCATAATATTTTATTTGCGAGGACATTTAATCCGCCGATAATAAATCAAAGGCTCTTCACGATTTTCCATAATATTTAAAATGAAATTCATTACCGTTTTAGCCCTCCTCGTCTTCGTTAATTCCCAAATCATCCCTACCACTACTGGCACCTGCCTGGTCTACGCAACTGATGGCGTGCACTGCCTCGTCTGCATCAGTTCATTACAATTAGACACCCAGGGCAACTGCAAATTGTACCCCCTCATCAGTAACTGTAACATTTATAATGCTACCTCTAGCACCACTCAGTGTTCCTCCTGTGCTAGCGGCTATCTAAATGGCAATGGTGCTTGCCTTAAGATGGTCGCCAATTGCATCAGCGCTACGAATGTTAATTACTGCGATCATTGCGCCCCAGGTTACGTTCTTGTGAGCTACTCCAATTGCTTCAGTACGCAAGTAGCAAACTGTTCTGCAGGTTCTCTTCCCAGGACGGTTAATGGAGTCAGTTATTGTCAAGTATATACCATCTATAACTGCATAACGCTCTCAACCGCTGGAAACTCCTGCTTAAGCTGCTCTCCAGGTAATTCCTTTTTGATTTAGGATACACTGCAATCAACGGAGTATGTTTTTCAGTGAGTAGTTCTACACTCTGCGCTGGAAATTCTTGCTTATGTTCAGGTTTTTATTTGAATGGAACCTGCTACAATATAATGCTAGCCAACTGCTTACAATCTGCTGACAAGATCTATTGCGACCTGTGTGCTGATCTCTATTATGACTTCAACGGCTTCTGCTCCACTGCGATTAAAGCCAGTGATCCGAACTGCAATGCTTTGTCCGCAGATGGCTCCAGATGTACTGGTTGCAACCTGAACTATTTGCTAAACTCAGACTTCATTTGCGTAACTGATTTCCAACTGTGCTCGACAGCTTGCACCCAGTGTCCCAATTCAAATTTCCAACTCTATAACGGTAACTGTTACTACACTGACCCTTTCTGCATAGTATACAACTTTACTACTGCAGTCTGTGTACTCTGTCAGGAAGGGTATTCTATAAATGCAATCTCCCTAACATGCCAAAAAACAGTAACCTGCCTTACCAAAAACTCAAACAACATTTGTACAGCCTGCTTTACTGGATATCAACTGAATTCAGCTACAAGTCAATGCATAAGCTTACCACCTAATTGCTTAGCAATGAACATCGCGACCAAAACATGCATCACATGTTCAAATCTTGCCACCCTCAGCAATAATATTTGTGTGTTTAGCACTGCCAATTGCTCAACATACGACTATTATGGATATTGCCAAACCTGTAATCAAGGTTATGTGCAGGTCACTAGAACCTGCCTCCCTGTAGCAGCCAACTGTCTTGTTTATGGCACAACTGACCAGTCAACGTGCACCGTTTGTCAAAGTGGCTATCATCTGTATTCACAATTATGCTACCTCAATATGGATGGGTGCTTAACATATAGTTCACCAAGTGGGTGCAGCGCCTGTAGCCCTTCCTATTTACTGGTTAACAATATCTGTTACTATAGTGACCCAAACTGCATAGTTCAAGATAGCACTGGATTATGTAATTACTGCCAGAACGGTTTTCTCCCTTTTGGAAGTAAATGTGTCTACTACAATCCCTTTTGTCTTAGTTATACCTCTATGACATGTAGCCAATCGTTAAGCCCCGCTACAGTTGCACCTTTGTCCCTTCAGCAGGAGCAGAATTATAATAGCTTTATTCTACAGGCAGCAGCGGCCAGTCAAACTCCACTTGCCAATAGCATTATTGGAGGTGCCGGACAAGGCAGTTGTACTAAAAATGGTTTAATTCTCAATATTCCCGACTCAGGCATCTCAAATTCAGCAATAAGCAGCTATTCTCTAAACGGTAATGTGATGGCCTGCCAGTCCCCTTATGTTCTTTTCAATGGACAGTGCGTTTTGCAAACAGCAAACTGCCAATCTTACAATCAGTACGGCAATTGTCAGCAATGCAATAGTGGGTATGATCTTTTTTCTGACAATTCCTGCTCATTGAGGAGTACTTCAACATGTTCGCAAAATTCAGGAATCAATTGCATTAAACCTGCCTCAAGTTATGTAATTATTAATGGATCTGCCTGCTACAGCAGAAACAATATTGGTCAAATTGGTGCCAACGGAACCATAACCAGTTGTCTCAGTGGAAACTTTTTGTGGACCAGCAACAATATATGTTGGCCATTGGACTTCAATTGTATTCAGCAAACTGTTCCTGGAACCTGCTTGCAGTGTAGTACTTCAGCTCTCAGCCTGATCAATGGGCGCTGTGTCTTTCAAAAGCTAAACTGCTTAACATACTCACCTTATGGATTATGCTCCAGTTGTGCAACTAACTATATTCTCTGGACAGGAGAGTGTCGCCCCAGTAATTGTGTGAGTCTAAATTCAACAAATGGCTACTGCACCACCTGTGCCACTAACTATCAAATGTTACTGGGTGTGTGCATTCAGAAAAAAATCTTAAACTGTCAAGTCTATTCAGGACTGCCATGCCTTTACTGTTCTGCGGGATACTATCTAACAAATAATGGTCTTTGCGCCAAAATGATTAATTTTTGTCAAGCTGCTAATAGTCAAACTGGACGTTGCTCTGTCTGTGTCTCTGGATATACACTCTATCAATAGCAGTGTATTCCATCTATTGCTAACTGCCAGATATACAGCTCTACTCTAACATCCTGTGCTACCTGCATCAGTCTTTACTATCCTATATTGAATAGCACAGTCTGTGCTTATTTAGGATACTACTGCGCTACTGTAAATGACAGTTCATCATGCGTAACATGTAACTCTGGTCTAACACTTCTAAACCAAAATGGTACCAATATTTGTATCAGGCCTATTAATGCCTGCATCTGGTATGATGCTAAGATAAACTGCATAATATGTAGCTCTAGCTTTGTTCTTCAATATAATAAATGTAAAAGCATTCATTGCGCCAACTTTAACTTTACCTCAGGAATTTGTCTTGGTTGCATTTCAGGATACAATTTTATTAATGGATCATGCATCGATCAAAATTGTATAAATTACACTGCTCCATAAACATGTCTGGCATGTGCCACCAACTATACCCTTAACAGTAACGGGGGTTGCACCTCCAATCAAACAATAACCAATTGCTTAACTATGAGTACTACCTCCTATGCTTGCTTGACATGCAATACAGGATATACTCCCAGTAATAGTTCCTGCATTGTTTCTAACTGCATGAACTCCAGTAATAACCTTTGCATAACTTGTACTGCAGGATTCACTCTTACCACAAGTGGTATCTGTCTTATCTTCCCATCTTCTTGTGGAACCTTTGACTCTCAGAATCTAGTATGCCTCACTTGCTTAACAGGATACAACCTAACTAGTTTGGGTACATGCTTGTGGCTTCCCTTCTGCATAGCCTATGATTTACAAACTGGAGTGTGCACCCAATGTCTTCCAAACTTCAGTTACAACAACCAATCAAGACAATGTGAGTCAAACTATTGCCATCAATACAATACTTCCCAACCAGTCACTGGAAGGATCTGCGTTCTTTGTCAAGCAGGTTGCAGCTTGGATTCCTCAAATGCATACTGTATTCCAGCGGGCTGCAGTACTTATATTCTCCAGAATGGCACTTGTCTTGCCTGCA
>Ga0302188_10001636_pt1 | contig 17398 bp, 12 predicted proteins | sample II_Bog_E2_1_FD_198783 | JGI IMG/M metagenome (GOLD analysis project Ga0302188, IMG submission 198783) | Peat permafrost microbial communities from Stordalen Mire near Abisko, Sweden - II_Bog_E2_1 | ecosystem: Environmental > Terrestrial > Soil > Wetlands > Peat | place: Sweden: Abisko...
ATGTTTTAATATTGTTATATATGATCTATTATTTATTAAGATCAGTGGTAGACTCCAAAACTTCTTGCACTGCTTATCCGATTCAACAGATTGAACCTGCCAATTTCCTTCTCCTTTGCCCCGCTACGAGTCCACTGATGGATGGTGTTGTACTCATTAGCACTCGGAACCTTCATGTCAGCTCTCATCCCTTTTCGTATTTATACATTGGCCTTACTCCAGTGCGAAATGGGCTGCATTAAAGATAACTTACTTTCTATTTGTTCGCTATTTTACTGGCAAAAGTGTCGTATATCACAGGAGAGTATGTTGCCGGACCCAATTTTGTCGACAGTGACCTTGACTATTTTTTTTGAAACTACTCGTGCTTTTTCTGCCAGAATTTAAAGTTAGTTTTATCCTCTTGTAAGTGCTTGATGTCGTCCTGGGTTAAAGGATATATACGTGGGGATTAAACTCTCCCGGCCCTGGAAGTTCGGCTGCGATTTTGATGATATCATCTAAATTATTGAACTTCTGAATCTCTTTGTTTGGTTTCAAGAGTGACATCTTTCGGTGACCAACACTGCCATATCTGGTGAGGTCAAATTTACCCACTCCAGGCGGTTTATGCTTACTCTCATACCTCTAGATGTTATCTAAGTAAGACCCTCTTTTAGTCTTCGGGTCAACTTTGCGCAGAGTAGCAGACTTATGTCTTTTGACAGGTGTATGACCCGTACCGTATTTGGAGGGAGCGGGAAATCCCTTAGTGCTGAAAGTTAACTCTTCAAAAAAGCTGATTTTCGGTTTGGTGGTAACTTTGAACTTCCCCTGTCGTGGCTGACTCTTGTAGTTCTAGAGAGTATGCTTAACCATCTCTCTTTTGGGGTCGAAATCGCCAGCAGGAGTAATGTACTCTCTAAACCCGAAATCATGGTTGAATTGTATTGTCTGGTACTGTCTAGCTAAGTCCATTAATAAAATTAATAAGATCACAACGGGGATAGAGTTGCCTGCTAGGAGTTACGCTGCTTCTCCGCGATTTTCTTTTTGACAACTTGAATCCAATCAAAATCTCTTTGCTATAGGTCATAACCTTCAACCTCAGCAATAGAGCGTAACTTAGCCTAGAGGAAAGCATAGTCAGGCTCAGAGTTGAAATGCAGACTGCGCACATATGCCAGCATTTCTTGGAATTGAGGAGGAAGGTCCTGGCAAAGTTGTGATAACTCAATAGTCAATTTTTTCTCCATGATTTTATCATATTTTTCCTTTTTTCCTTGTCCCTTCATGGACTGCCACGGCAAACTACCCTTTAGGAAGTACAGCAACACGTAGATGAGTGATTCTAAATCATCTCTCCTTCCCTGCTCAATGCCTAAATGCGTGTTGATGGAAGCGTAGCGAGCAGTGCCAGTGAGATCCTTGTTATCCCGATAGGCAATGTGCTCTCGCTCTTTTCCGATGTATCTTTTGGCTAAGCCAAAATCTATCATAAAGATCTTGCCGATGTTTTGCTTACGACCAATTAGAAAATTATCAGGTTTGATATCCCGGTGTAACACTCCTCGCGAGTGAACAAATTTGACGAGTTTTAACATGTCCAACCCGATAAGGATGGTTGTTTTGAGGGAGAAATGACGGTCACACAAGTTAAGCAGATCCTATAATGAATTGCCCAACAGATCCATCACCATCACGTAACAGTTGCCTTCCTTGCCGATGTTAAACACATTTGGAATGTTCATCTCCTCCCCTATTTCCTTTGACTTGGCCAGATCAATAATGAACTTGGACTCCAGCAACAGTTGCGACCTCTTTACTCCTGCACTTTCTATCTTCAATGCTACTTCTGACTTATCTTTAATGTTGCGGCCAAGATAGATCTCTCCAAAGGCGCCCTCGCCTAGCTTCTTTACGATCTAGTAATACCCCAAAACGAGTCGAGGTTTATCGCTCATGAACAATGGATGTAAATAATTATATTCAGATGGTGAGAGTGGAGTTTAAATATAATTTTAAATCATGTTTCAGCCGCACTCAGTACGAGCACTTCTCAGGAGGAGGAACAACTCTCGCCTCGATTCAGAGGAAAAAATGGAAGTTCTACCAGGGGGTGATCCTGATATGGAGGGAGTAGTGTAGACCAAACTCATGATCAAAGGTACTGAGACCATAAATTAGATATTGAACATCAAATTGATAATATTCGTCAGTGGCGTGACCATCAGCGTAGCATCTTTGAACAGAAGTTGGCCTGCAACGAGGCGGTGGCCAAAGTAACTGTTGATGAATATATATCCCATCTGGGAAGAGAAGATAAGAGGGAAGACGAGTAACGTACCAAAATTCTTGACAAATTGCAAGTGCCTCAAACATAGTAGATGATTTCCGATAAAAAATGGAGTACTAGTGATACTAATTTGTTTTAATTCGTGACTTCTTCCAACCGGCAAGTCGACTAGTGTAAATATGAGTACCAAAACTAAAAAGAGATGAAGGTGGAGGAAGGTCATCAGTTGCTGAATTAATTGTAAAACATGAGTGAGGTTATGCTTAAAAGAGACCCAGGGTAAAAGTACAAAGATGGAGAGAAGAAAGTGGATCGTAGCATGATTAAGAAGGAGCTGCAGGATATCGACGATGAGCTGAGAGAAATTGAAGAGCTGCTTAAGGATTGATGGTCTTCCTTTTTATTTGGGTGAAAGAGTATTATCTATTACATAATACATATCAACATGCAGGAGAATTTCGATAATTACGCAGAGCAGTTCAAAAAAGAGCCCGCCAGACTTAATTAGATCACGCAGCAGATGCTGAAGGAAGTTTCACAACTGCATCATCCTCACAATCGGTTGCTACCTGCTGATTTTATTGCCATACTGTTCACACACTATCATCCTTAGGCTGTTTTGGGTAACAATCACTCGGCCTGCAAATTCTTGCTTTCGCTCAATGCGTTGCGAAACATTATCACTGCTAATTTCACACAGGTGGCGGATAATAAGTTATACTCGGCCTTGATTATGATCTATACTCAAAGTTTGTCTAAAGTTGTTGAGGAAGGCAAACAGCATGGTTATAACCAAGAGAGCAAAGGACTCAAGCTGATGGCGAGAGGATTATTGATGAGTTAGATTATGCTCAAACTTATTCAAAGATCGCATCAGTTCGTACCTGAATATTATCGATTTGTGAAAACATCTATGGAACTCTCATTGAATTTAGAAAGCCAAGTTACGGAAGAAGCCAACCAAAAATAAAACAAAAGAATTTCAGAATGCCCCTAGGGTAGTACTCTTCCCAAGGGTATCTATCTCTCTGCTTTTAAAATGGAATGGAGTCGAACTTACTTGATTTTGTTTGTGAGCTGTTTATCCAGCCAAGTAGATCGATTCATCTCTGTTGGAGGACCCGCTAAACTCACTCTTGATATTCAAATCTACACATAAATCTTAGGCTTAGTTGACCAGTTTAAATAGAGGCTATCTGATAACTAGAGGAAGCTTCTTGTATCAACAAAGGTTCCAATTGAGGAGAAGGGAGAGGAAATAGTGTATTTGTAGGAGCCTCTTGCGTTTAGAGAACTGACTCCTCGATTCTACAACGAAGAGAAGGCAATGGAGATCACTAAGCTGAGGCGTAAAAAGTTAAAACTGACCAAAAAGATAGAGAATGATATGAGAAATAGCGTGATGGTAAAACAGCAAGAGGCTCAAGTGTTAGACGATGTCAGAAGGGAGAGAGGACTTAGGCAGCAGAAAAAGGAAATGCTCATCATCTAAAAACAGACTGTATAAGCCAAAAAAGCCCATCGACAGATTAAAAAGGTTAAACTTATCAGTAAGGCAGACAAAGATGGAAAAGGCGGTTCTAAACTAGCAAAATCAAAGGAATCCAAGGCAGCTATGGGTTTCAAGGGCTTTATGATGAAAGCCCACGGTAAGGGGCGAAAATGAAGTGATAATGTAATTAGTTGTGGATTGAGTATAGTTTATGGATCATTCTTAATCGGGCAGATCGGGCACACCCGTCCAGTCGAACTGATCCCTTTTCTATAATAGTTCTTCAAGTCGATTGGCTTAAAGTGCTCTTTAAAATATTCGATTGCCTCTAAGATAGTCGTCAAATCCAAATTTGTATTTTTATTGAATACCATACATGTTTTCGCGTTGTGTTTAAAGGAAGTAGTAGCTGAGTGATAGTAGACATACTTGCTTGCTCGGAATAGTCCCACGGGCCAAATTATAAATTTCAGCAGGTTGGCCGTCAGTCGCCATTACTTAAAACGTATGTTAGGCAAAAACCTGTTGAGGATGAGCTTATCCACCAGAATCACAGTTACAAATGCTCCTATAAAAACTTTACTCTCGATCTCCATAGTTTTGTAGGTGTTTAATCTGAATCAGAAAAAAGTACGTGTATTCGCGGAAGTCATTCTCATTGATGAAGTGGAAGATATCGTTGTTATTGTAGAAGTAGTTGAACATCATGCAAGAGTCACCCACAAGCTACTTAAACTTGTCCTACTTATGCTGCCGCCAAAGACGTTTTTTCTGTGGGATAGTCACCGATTGAGAATTTATCATCACTAAATTATTAACTATCTTTATCAAAGTTAGACTATACATTTCACTACAATTAACATTATTCAAATAAACAGAATCAAGACTTGCGAAGGAAATGAACGCTTCGTATGGACCAAGAATATAATCAACTGAAATCACTTGGCTATTCAATGGAATAGACTTAGTTTTCGATAAGCCGTTAGCACACCCAATCCCGCTCCTCTTTTGAAAGGGTCGGCTCTAGAGCTTTGAATTTACTGGTGCTGTGACTTTTGCGATTTTGTACTAGTACATAGGGAGAATAATCGGAGTCTCCCTTTTTCCTTTGCCATCCAATCTCGTGTTTATCTCCCAATTGGGTGGATCTATTCCTCACTATATGATTTTTAGTTTCACCAAGTTCTTGCTGAGCACTTATCTATTTGAAATACCCGCTGCCAGCCTTCCGGGTTCGAGAAGGCCGATATGTGGTTTTGCGATTCGGTCGTTGATAGATGCCGATCTGATTAATATTGTTAATGTTTGACATTTGATGCTTTTCCATGATGAGATCAATGCTTCTTTTCCTAGAAAAGAGGGGGTTGGATGGCGAGTTAGTGCTGTGGGGAAGATAGGGTGTGAGTTTACTATCAAGTACTAGGGGCAGATTCTGTTTTTTGCTGCGATAGAGGGACTGCATTAGCGAGTTATTATTATAAATTATGTCATTCATCTATCAAGCAGGCCCTCTGTTTCTCAAGTATTGAATGGCTGAAATTGCTACAAAGAAGCTTATAATCAACAACCCAATGAGTATATCGTCAATGTAGCCAATAACTCCTACTATGTGCTCGGGAATTATATCGAAAGGCATGAGGATGTAAACCACCACTAGGAAGAACATTCGAAAAAGATGCACGCTCCTAAAGAAGTAAAGAATGAACTCAGGCCGGCACACAAAGGCCTTTATTCGTTGCAGGACGAAGGGGAGCTCGGTTAAGCGACGCAGGAAGGGGCGAGTATCGTCAAATATTCTATTGTACTATTTCAGCTTTTATTCAGCTTAGGCGGTTTCGGGAGTGCTCTCAAACAATTTGAACATAACGGTGACCTATTGACGGCAGAGAGGGCATTTGATCTTATTATGCACGTGTTCGTAAAGGGTGAATATGCAATCCAAGCAGAACGAATGTCCGCAAGTCGAAGCAACAGGTAAATTTTTAGGCTAGCTCAAACAAATTGAGCACACTTAATCGTTATTGTGCTGCTATCTGCGTTGTCTCTCCTCTTCAGTCTCTTCAATCCGGACCACAGCATCACCAAACTGCCGATGTAGAGCCTCCCGGATGTCTCTCCATTGATAGGCAATAATGGCAGCTATAGTAAGCACGGGAAAGGCTAATCCCAAGATGACTTAGTTTCCAACTCCCTCCATTTTTGCTATGTGATTAATATATTGAAACGATATGGTTAAGATATAATTTGAATAGCTTGCAATAGATTGCATGCATTAAACATCATTAACATCACTAACATCAGATCTCCCATCCGTACAATCGCACCAGCACATCCTTCGGATCTCTTGTGACTCCATACTCACTTAAACGCATTAATGCTGCATTACGATTACGCAGTTGACCAAAGCCTCCCAGAGAACGGATGTACCCAACCAACGACTTAAGCTATAAATCAGCTTTATTGTCATAGAATGGGACTATCGGCACTCCATTATCCAGTTGAAAACAGTAGCTGTAGGCAGCCTATATAACAGAAACTGTACATTGTCAATTAGCAATACATTTTTGAGATCACGATCAATAGCTCTCAAATCCTTAACATAAAAACCTTCTTCACTACGCCAACAACTATCTCTAAAGAAACGGTGAGAAATGTAGCGCTTGGGATCGATGTGATCGATTATCACATTAGCATAGCATTCATGACTTGCAGTGAAAACAATTAGCTCATACTACTTCGACAGATCTTCAAGACATTCTTTTACCCAAGGACGGATGTTGACTCCTGCCTTAACCATTGCTCCATTTGGAAACTTAATGGGCAGCTGCACATCACACGGCATGTTTGCGTGCTCGTTACAGTGGATAAGGGTTTAGTCCAGATCAAAAATGAGAGTGGGTTTATTGGTGGCTGGTAGTGGTCTTACCTGAGGTTGTGGCGGCATGCCCTTATTTGCAGTTTTAATGAAATGCAGGATATCAAGAGAGGTAATCAGATGATTTCTGCAGAGCTGGTCGAAGCTAGTGGGTTTAGTTGTTGAAAACGCATTGAGAACAGCATTGATGTAGTACTTGTTGACTTTGGTTTCTTTTGTCAGTTTGTTAGCCTTGTAAAGATTGGCTTAAGATGTACATTGAAGTAGTGGGCTTTTGGGAGATTGACAGGTGAAAGTTGTGACGTATTCGTGCAACATATTGTCCCCTTTTTCTCCTTTTAACTGTATGGTCTTCTTACGCACTGAATGGTCAGTCTTTTCCACCCTCTCCTTTTCCATTTTATCATCCGTTTTTATTGTTAACTTGCTCTTCTGCTTGTCTCTCATGACTTCATTTTACTTCCCTGGTTTGCTCTTGTCCGTCCTCTTCTGGAAGGAGAGTTAAAAGTTTCTTTTGATTTCGACCAGTCTCCCCTACAGATTGTTGATTTTATTTTTAAGCTGATCATAGGCTCTTGTTGACTCTCCAAGAGCATTGTTAGGCGATCCCGGAGTAATATTCACCTGACTGAGGTTTTCATTGTTGGTCACTATCATTCTCTTTGCATTCGAAAACATCTTTTTGCGCATGCTGGTTTCAATTGGCGATTTCACTGAGGTAGGTATCTCAATTTCTGAGTGAAAGAAATGGTACTTGGGACTTGCTGATTGCGGCAAGAGAGAAGATCAAGGTATGGGGATTTTTTGGAGAGTGCCTTGTAAGCGTTAGTGGGGCTGGTCAAGTTGGTGCGTATGCTCCTGCAACTTGCATTCTTCTTCATAAGTCGTTAAATTATATATCGACAGCTAAATCTATTTTCAATAAGCAGTATTAATACAGATTACCATCATATTGCTAAATCGAATACGCCTGCAGTCAACAGAAGGATATTTCTTGTGACATTAGAGCTCACCAATTTATAAGTGATCATCAATGAGAGTTATTGTTTATTTAAATGCTCGGCAGGAATAATAGTGAAACCAACCAACGCACTTACGCACTCGCTATTGACTAACCTTATAATTCTCCAAAAAACTACATTAGCTATGCCCCCATCGGAAGCACAGTGCCGGCCATGCCCATTAAGAGAGACTCACAAAAGGAGCCCGATCATATCGCACTGTATACCTTGAATCCACAACTGAATTCGAATGGCAAACCGACTACCAATAGTAATCCCTCTACTATCAACCGTAATGCCTATCTCAACGCCACAACTGGATAGCCCAGGAAAGATCCGCCAAAACAAACTATTTCCCGCAATAGTAGCTATAAGTAAACTCTTGCCTGCAGGCAATCCCAGTAATTACAAAGAAATAAGCCTTAATTTGCGAAGGCTGGACATAAAAATTCTGTATCTGGTAGTAAGCAGTGCAGCAGTTAACAGGGAGATCATTTAACGGACATTCACTCTAATTTAGGGTTACCGCCTTTCAGTCAGACTGTTGATATGGGTACTGCTTCCCGAAATCAATCTATATAAAATTCTGTAGCTTACAGTGTAGAGGAGGAAATTTTAAAGCAGAAGGTGGAGTATTTATAAGTATTGGAGCAATCACTTAAATAATTTTAAAAATACCAGGCCATTGACATCCTTAGAAATCTCAATGAAAACGTAAGTTTGGATGTAGTTAGAATCGGCTGTTTTTGATCAAGCATTTCGAGGAAATTAAGAGGGTTAAGGAAGAGAGAAGGAGGGAGTCAATGAATGACTGTGTTTCTGAAAGTGATAATATGAGCGAGGATGCCTACTCTCTTGACGATAGATTGGAATCACGCAACGATAGTGTCAAGGTGCAAAGCTAAAAAAACAAAAACATAGAGCCCAAATGTAGGACCAGAGAGAGATCTGAGGAAAAATAATCCTAGATATCAGCATAGTTGCGCATTACCCAAAGACTAGAGCGGTAGTATGAGGATGAGCAGAAGAGAGTGGGTAAAAAAGATAGTAGTGAGCTATAAAAACTATAGAAATCAATTAAGTCTTTAGAGATAGAAATTACTAAAGTCAATACCAAGAACAACGAAATTATGAAAGAACTAAACTCGCTGCCGTTCTATCAATAATGGATGGTGATGTGTTCAGAAGCGGAGGGGGCCAAAAAGACAGCAGTTAAACTCAAGGATTAATTGAAAAAGAGAAAGGAAAAAATCAAGGAAGCCAAGGAAAATGGTCCACGAAAGAATAACACGGAAAAGAGTAGACCAGCACAAGGGCTACCATTTGACAAGCCCAACTAACTTTAAGAGGAGGTGCGATCAAGGTAGGGCAGTCAATCCAAAAGAAGATTGCCGACCATCAAATTTCAGGCTACTCCCACCAACCGATCTCAAGCCGGTTCCATTCACGACTCCACCAAAAATGTCCCCTTTCCTGACAGTTCGACCAAATCCATGGGAGGAACCAATCAATTCCGAGCCAATTCAATAAATCGGTTGAATAGCAACAAATGAGGTTATAAATTGATAATTATATCTGCTCTAATGCTATGCTATTATATTAATAATGTCAGTTAAAATTGCAAAACGCCATGAAGAGGAGGACATCACTCTAATGAACTCTCAGTGCTCGAGCGGTTGCGGGGAAGTCGATAATACACTGTTCAGAGCTGTTACTCGATCGTTGGGAGAAGAACATTGCAATGCTCATAATCAAAAGTTTGAGTATTACTACAAGCAGCAGTTGCTTTGCAGCGAATGCTTTCAAAAATAGATCAACTGTCATCAGCCTTCCTTGAATCAGGAGAATCGAACCAAACTGTCAAACTTTTATCATCTGTCATCGATTCTTAATCACCCAATGCTGCTGTTAATGGAGTAGAGATAGTTGATTTCATATCCTCTCTAAACGATGGAACTGGTGCTCAATGCATATAAGCCTTTGTTTACCAAAAATTCTGATTTTAAGTTGCAGAAGCAATTACTTGTATCCTTCATATCTCGCATGAAGAATAGGATTGAGGTACTTTGCAATCACTTGATTCACAGTTTTTAAGAAATTGAAGCAAATATGGGGCGGCAAATGGATTTAAAAGAAGAAATGAGGGCCATGAATAAGATGTATGAAGACCAATTTCTTGAGTTGCTGGGTGATAAATATGGAACCGGCAAAAGGTAATAGTTGGAGGAAGTGTTAAAAGAGTATTCTGATCAGAACTGGAATCCCTTTTCCAAAATGATGGAAAATTGTATGGAAATGATGAAACAGCTTTAGGAAAACCCATATATTGACTGGAAAGCACTGACTGAGCTCTATACGACCATAACCGACGAAAAATTATGGAAAACCAAGAACATTGTCGTTAACTATTCTTAATCAATGAAGTAGAAATCAAAAATGGCATAAATGATTTTGCCTAATCCGCAAATACCTCTGCAGGGTCAATACTCGTTAGATTACACTTAAAGTGGCCTCACTTTAAACACGCAAAATCGCCCATTAGGTCATCTATAAGCTGAAATCGACTCCCTTTACCATCTGAGCAAGTATAGACTGTTGGCAGTTAGCTACTAAAAATTATAAATTATAAATTATTTTGATCAGCTGACAATTCAGGACGAATATCCGATATCAGGATGTACGGATATCCTCCCATTCGAGGACCATCTGATTGTAATCAGTAAGGACAGATTAATTTCAATCGATTTGCATGAGAAGACCTATCAAATTTTGGGAATTGACTATAGAGATCTGAGGTATTTTAAAGATAGCCTTGACTATTTTGAGTGCACAAATAAAGAGAGGGCTCGAGTGCGATGGAATTTTAAGAAAAATAAGATCATTACCACCCAGCTGTGATTCATAATTAATTTTTTTGTTCAATCATCTTCAGCACCATTGATCATTAAATAACCAAACGGAACTTTTATTTAATCAGAAATAGTAAAAAAAATATATAGTTACTCGCATTTTGATTAATGCTATCATTTTAGGACACAACTTGCTCGTCATGATGAACATAGTTTTTGCTAAAGATTCCTATTTTACATTAATATATGCCGGGATCATGCATTTTTCTATCTGGTAAAGAAGGGAGTGTCTTCTATCATTATTCCTACCTCAGTTTATTTCATATACTTCCATCCTCATAGTCAAATTTAAATAATTCAAATATATTAATATTGGCATATGATTACAAATCATCGGAAAGAAGGCATATTCTGGTCATACACTTTTTTCTCAAACTTAAACACTTTGCTCTCATGCTACAGAACTCTAACAGTGTGACCTGTTTTTTGTTGCAAACTTTCTCCATAGGAGAGTGGGCGAAGAAGGGCTCCATTGCTTCGTGTACCATATGCTAAATTTCCTCCTCCAAGAGAATTGCTGGATTGTGCAAAGACTTGAGTTTCGCCTCTTCCCTCTACAAAAGGTCTTAATTCCTGCAACTAATTCTCTTTTTGCCTCAATAAACCCAACTTCTTCTAGTACTCTCTCTTCAACTGATCAAATTGTCTTTCCTGGTTCTTTGAGTCGTTGATGTGATTGGCTGATCGATCGTGAATATTTTCAGCCTCGCCTTTGAGAGTGCTATTTTCCTCTTAAAGTCTGTCTATGATAGTGCTGGCTTTGTTAAATTTATCAGTAAGATCCCTAATTACTTGTTAATTTTATCTTAACTCCTTTCGCAAATCATCAATCTGCTGACTGAGGTTTTTGTGTTCTTTCTGAAGTTGTGCGGCTGCAGTCTATATACCCACACTTTTTCTTCTTTCTCCTTCAAACAGGTTCCTTGCTTCGTTTAACTCACCTTAAGAGCTTTTGTTTTTGCTGTTAGCATCTCCCATAGCCCTTTCCAGCTGTCTCTGACGTCGCTATAGCTCCTTTGCTTCATTTTGTATTTTTTCACCTTAGTTTTCATCATTTTCCATCACTTCTCGCAACAGTTCATTTTCCTTTTACATTTATCTCACTTTTTTGTTCAGAGCTTCCTTCTCATTCAGGGTTTTTCGTCTTTCTCTCTACATTTCATCCTTGATCTTTTGAATTTCAGCGCCTGTTAATTCTGATTTTCTCTGCATGGCTGCAAAGTTCTAATAATTTTATTCTGCATCCTGCATCTTTTTGGCTAACTCGGCTTCCAATCTTTTAACTTTTTAGACGTCCATCATACTCTTTCTCCTTTCTTCTTCCAATGCAATCTCTAGATTTCGAATGTCCTCGTCCCTCTGCAGGTAGTCATTTTATACAGATTGTAGCTTCTTCTCTTTTTAATCCAGCATGGTTTCGAATTTTTTCAATCTGTTCTGATCAACAGTGCTTTTTCTTCTTTAATTTTCCAGCTATCCTCTCAAAAAATCGATTTAATTTTCAGTGAGTTTGATGTTTTCAGTTGCCTTGTAAAAGTGTGCCTGTTTTCTATTAGCTTCGTCTGTTTTTTTCTTAAGCTCAAGTTATAGTCTCTTGAGGGTGGATTAATCAGCGATACTCTTCTTTCTTTCTCCATCTAAGGCATTTGCCAGATTCTTCAAATCATTTTCAAGAGACCCTGTCTTGCCCTTATTTTAATCTATTATTTTGAGTTTCTCGGCCAGTAAGAACTACAACTTCTTAGCCAAATTTTAGTCAGCCGTGCTTTTTCTTCTCTCTTTATCAATTTGTTCTTTGAGGAATCGGACCTCCTCATCGTTCATATCACTCTTTCTGGCCATTTAATTTAGTCGTTTGTTAAAATCATTGGCTTCTTTTATTTTTTAATTCAGCACCTTTTGGATTTATTTTATTTTACCTTCATCAGCCATACTTTTTCTGCGCTAGTCATCCAACATTTGCCTGAGTTCCTGGATGGCACTATCGTTATTGCCTTTGATTTATTTGTTGTTATTGATTTGCTTCATCTTTTCATTCAGAATTCCCTACAACTTTCGGATGATGGCTTCATCAGAAGTGCTTTTATTTCTTTCCTTTTAAATTTAGCTCTTCAGCAGAGTTAATTCTCTTTCATCCTATGATTTTCTCTTTGTCAGTTCGTTGAGGAAGTAGACTTTCTCATTCAGAATTTTTTCCATCTATTTAACTTTTTGCTCGTCCACCATGCTCTTTCTCCTTTCAGCCTCGATGGCCTCCTCCAAGGATTTGATTTTTTCTTCTGTCTTATCAGTATTTTCAGCCAACACCGTTTGAAGTTTAGCTAATTTTTGCTCATCTGCCATAGATTTTCTCCTTTCCTTTTCCACTTAATTCTTCAAGAATAGAAGCTCGTCCTCATTGAGATTTGACTTGCGAGAAAGCTCTTAGATAATGCTTGTTAATTTTTTTTACTTTTCTCTAATTTATTGTTACATAGCCTTGATGTATTCTTCAGTGTGTTATTTTTATTCATCTCTGTTCTGAAGTTTTTGAATGAGCTCTTCCCTCTCACGATTAAGGTTGTTAAACTTTTTTAGGATTTGTTCTTCATTCATCATGGTAGCTCTTCGTTCATCTTCAATCTATCCCTTCATCTTCTCCAAAGAGCTTTCGTAATTCTTGCCTTTTTCCTGTTCCTGCCTGGCTCTTTCCTAAAGTCTTTTTTTTTCCTCTTAAATAGTTCTTAGCTTTCGATTGAGATCATTCTATTGAGCCAAAGTTTCCCTCCTCTCCTCATCAGCAGCATTTCTTATATGATCAAATTATTCTTGTTCCAGCTGTGTCTGTCTCTAAAGTTCTCTAATAATTTGTTGTGCTTTATCTGTTTCTGCCTTCATCTGTTTAAATTAATTCATTTTATCCCTGATGGACTGTTAATCTTCTTTTGCCTTTTTGGCCAAATCCCTATTTTGGCTTTATAGTTCTCTAGTCTTTTGATCTGCTCCGACAAGAGTTTTCTCTTTAATCTGTTTTTCTGTTTCTAATTCTCTCAAAAGATCTCTCATCCTTTGCTCAGTTTAAAAATTCTTGGAGTCATAATCAATTTGAGCTCTTTTAATTTATTCAGTCTGATTCCTTTCCTGTTTAAGACTGGTTTCATATTCTTTGTATTTCCTCTTAGCATATTCCTCAGCTCCCATGCTTCTCTTCCTCTCTTGGTCGATTTATTCACGGATTGTTTAGTGATTGTTCTCTTTAAGGGCTTTTTCAAGATCCTTATTTCTCTTTAAAAGACGGTTACTTTCCGTCTTAAAATTCTAGAGCTGTTCAAACGTTTTATGGTTTTCTTCTTCTGCTCTTTGGTATTCATAGCGGACTGCTTGCTCTCTTTCCCTCAAAGCTCTGTTTTGATTTTTTTCATTTTCTATTTAGCGTTAAAGTCTTTTCAGAGATTCAGTGTCTTAGACAACTACTGTGCGGGTCTGTACTGCTCCGTTCCTCAATTTATTTTTGAGTTAATAGTTTTCATTTTCAGTTTGGCCTAATTCCTGTTCTGCCTCTCCCAAAGCTGAGTCCAAACTTTATCTGAGGGCCACCAACTGACTTATAATTTGATTGGCTCTACCATCATTCTGCCCTGCCATATCCTAGAGTATGGGAAAGAGAGCTTCTATTTTTTGAATAATAACATTGTTGGCTGGAGAGGTACCTTGAGGTAAATTAATGTTTCTAGGGGGTTACAGTAAGAAGGGAGAGGGCGCATCTACACCAAATCCTGAGGAATTAGTGCGGTTGTTGTTTAAAAGTTGCTAATTGTACATGTGGAAATATAAAATGATAAATCTTATCATAGCCTGAATTGATTTAAAGAGTAGTTTTGAATAGGATTTGGGCTAACTAAAAAACAAGTGGTCAAAACAGTCAAGAAAGGCAGATGATAACTTCAATATTTATGTCAACTTATTTTAATTTCATTATTATCCAAGATATGTTACTGTCATTAGCTATTGCCTTATAATAATCACAATAGAGCAATCAGTAACCATTATTTTCTGCATTAAGACTCTAAATAAAACGTAATTTTGCACAATTATGAAATTCTTCTTTATTTTAATATCAATATGTTCATAATAACAGTGAAAAGATCATAAACAAATCTCTCCCTTAGTCTTTTTCTTCATCTTATCTTACAAAAGTATTAAATTATTTTCTTCAACTCTCTTTCTATTACTTTCCACGGGCAAATCGAAGATATTATGAACATCAGCCTTGCATTCGCCCTTCTATGAAAATACTTTAAATTCTCCACTTTTTAAAAATATGACTTCGGCTGCAGAGTTGCTTTTGTGCAGATCTAAAATTGTTGCTAAAATGCAGTCCAGCTTAAATTAATAGGCTGGCAGTTTGCAAATAGGACAAAAGAATCGAGGATTTGATGATCGAATAGTAAGTTACAAATAATTTTTAAGGTCGAAACATTGAAAATGACTGCAGAATATTCCCCTCGCGGGTATTGTTATCTTTTCGGTAGTTAGAGGGCAAGTGAGTGGAATCTTAATGCTTTCACAAGTGATTTATTCGCATGTAGATACTAACCGAAAACCGCTTTCGAGAAGAGATCTGGATTCGTTAAATGTTATTCCAGAACTCAATTGAATGTCTCTCATCAGCCAATCGGCCTTCTTCTCCTCAATTAAATAAATTCCGACTAAATGATTTTCTAATTCTATTCGATCATCTTTAGAGTCTCTTCCTCCGGGATGTTTTTCACTCACTACTATTTTGTTTTATTTTAAATGTAAACCACCATTTATATAAAAGGGGTCATCTTTGCGACACTTTAGGCTTGACTGACGATGCAACGGATGGAATTATTTTATTACCACAGTTTTTATGGCGAAATTTACTGAATCTGGAAAGAGAATTGCTGTTTGGAAACCATCTTTCAAACGAAAACAACGCACTTGAATCTTGTATTGAATTGATAGATCTTCCTAGGATAAGTAGAGTTATATTTAGTGCTTTTTCCGGCCCTTTTGAAGGATTCCAACAAAGAGAGTCTTTTTCACTTATCTATGGGGAAGAATCTTTTTCAAATGGCAAAAAGCGCATGCTTTGAGATCAGCAGATCTTTTCATACAATCAGAGTGATATCTTCTAAAACAATGAAGACATTGCAAATACCGCTCGGTTCCTGATTGTATCAATGATACGTGCTTACCACAAAAGCACATGTCTTGATCACTTAAATTGGTGACTGGACCATTCTCAATAACTAAATTGCTGATTTATTTCCTTGTTAGTTTTGGTGTTTTTACAACATCCTTGATATAGTTTTGAGAGTTGATTGGAGGGGTTTAATTGATGGTTGCCGTAAAGCTGATGATTTTTCTTTCAGTCGTATCTTTTTCTTTTGGTTGATTAACAACATTACTATTTTCAATAAATTTGTTATTAAGCTTCTTTAAAAGCTTACATTTAAATTTTTCCTTGAAATCAGAAATAAAAAGAAGTTAAATTGCTTCACTCATTTTGGAACTGAAATCTTTACCTTTTTTGACTACTTCCTTTGTGATGGTTTCGAACTATACTTTTTTATTAATCCGTATTTTGTAAAAAGTAAATAAATTATTATAGAACAGATCGTATGGATCTGGAGTCATTTGTATGGGAAAGATAGATTTTGCAAAATTAACAATCTATTCATCTGGTAGAGCATACAGATGTTATTTGCAGAGGCATTTCAGCTATTGCTATTCATCCAAAGCAATATCGAGCATTGATGAAATAAAAGATATATTTTAGATTATCCAAAGATATGAATTAAAATAAAAAATTAATGCTCAAAGTTATATGCACAGTTATTTTTGCTCGATTGCAAATGTATATTTATAGGCAAGACGCGCACAATTATATTGTTGTGCCACTCATTTCAATTGGGTCTGAGCATAAGAGATTGGTTTTTATTTTTGCAAAATAAAGACATTTTTATTGTATATGCAAATCTCTCATTCTAATCGCCAATTTGTTTTCAATAAAAGTGAAATTAAGGCGTTTTGTCTCAATTAATTGAGGAATCTTTGCAATTCTTAAATTATTTTTAGTTAAACTTCTAAATAACAAGTATGATCAATGAGCCCTATTGAAGGTGATATTGTTCTTTAAAAATATGTCAAAAGCATGTTAAGGTAGTTTTACTAAATAAATTGATTAAATCGAAAGTTTATATTTAAGAATGATCTCTTATTTATCTCACTATCTTTTTTAGTTGAATATATCTTTATTGAGATGTCAACAAATTAAATTTACTAAACTGACAATTTATAAATTTTCTTTCATGAGTTAAACTACATGTATCTGTATATTTTAGAGATACTAATGAATTTTGTGATTTTAACATTCATTTCTCCTTATAAATATAATTTTACTTTTTTAATATCAAGATTTGGCATATTCTCATAAAATATAGGAGTTATGCTGTATTCGAATGTATTAGATCGATAATAATAACAATAATAAACAAAATAGCAGTTTTAATATATCGTTTATTCTTCAATTTCCCTCCTCCTCCAAATTTTCAAAGTTAATTGACAATGAGATGATCACAAACCTGTGATTGCCTTGCGGCTACTCTGTCCTACTTAGTAGCAGTGGTCGTCCTTATCCAGCCAAAATCTTTCACTATCTTCACTGTCCATAAGTAGATGTAGTTTGATTTTGATTTGAATAGAGAATCTCTGAAGAGATCTGCCGATAAACACTGTCGAAAACTCAAGAGATAGTCAGTGTTTGGCATTTTTGAGCCAATCTCTTTGTTCATATTGGCTCGGTTTCTAAAAACTCTTCGATTGTTTGTGATGATGAGT
>Ga0302188_10001637_pt1 | contig 17390 bp, 11 predicted proteins | sample II_Bog_E2_1_FD_198783 | JGI IMG/M metagenome (GOLD analysis project Ga0302188, IMG submission 198783) | Peat permafrost microbial communities from Stordalen Mire near Abisko, Sweden - II_Bog_E2_1 | ecosystem: Environmental > Terrestrial > Soil > Wetlands > Peat | place: Sweden: Abisko...
GGCCTTAAATATTATAAATAAGCTGCAAATCTTCAATTTAGACCTTTGTTGTTTCTTTAACCCTATTTTAATATTGAAAGCTCCAAACGTTTATAACGATAGAGATTGAGTTTTATGAGTCTTACAACCTTTTTATCTATTTATTCGTGGTCAATCCACCTGATATTTTAGCACAAAGCGATACATTGCTTGCTAGATCAATTCCGCCCATACATCATTCATATTTGATTTGAACACAATTCATAATTATCTTCAAGTCACCTGTCCTGCGCTCATTTTTGAATCAAAGTCAGGTCTTGGTATTTGATGGAAGAAAGTGGAGTCATTTCAATAAAAATCTTAAAAATTGATAACGTTTGAACAGTTCAAAATGGGACTATTTAAAGTTAATTTAGAAAGACCTTAAAAAAATTAAAAATCATTCGAGAAACAAATTTCTCAAAAGGCAGCAGTGTTTGAAACTTCAACATCATCGTCAGTTTCAGTCAGCTGTTTAGTTCTTTCATCAAATGTGGGGATGGAAGGGGTTCTCCTCTTGTTGATCTTGAAAAGTTTGCCAATGTCTTCTGAGTTGAGTTTATACTTTCGTCGTTTGCAGATCAGCTAAATATAGGCTTTGCTCATTGATGCTTTTTTGGGAAGTTAATTTATTTATTATGAATTGACAAATTATTTCCGAATTAATCGCAAAAAGGAGGACTTCAAAAACTTACCTCAGCTACGCTGAATTTAATTGGAAATGCAGTATTTTTCTAAGGGAGACCCTGCCATCATAAAAGAGCATCTCAAATGCTCGAGTTTATTGAAGTGTTAAATTGATTAAGTAATTATTTATTGTTGAGTATTCTCTCATTTTTATTCTATAGTACAACAATCAAATCTATACTACTTGCTTAAAAATAAAAATACATTCCAGGCGAGAAAGGAGGCAACACATCTCAATTGAAAAACTAGTTTCAGCCACTCGATTGGATAAATTTCATTAGAGAGGCTATTTTTATACTTATGCATGGATCAATAGATTTAATTTGTAAAATAGGGTATAAACAATTGAAAATCAACAATTTGGAAGTTTATTTATGCATGGCTGTTTTGGAAAATATTGTGGAGATCAAGCTATGGAATATCTTGGTTCTTATGAAATAATGATTTGAATTAATTAAATAATATCTTTTCAACTTAATTGCGGCTTCTTTCCTATAGAGATATAAGAATGAATTGCAGCCAAAATTAAAAATAATTGCTCTCCTCATCAAAGGGCAAATTTATTTTATTGGATGATAAATATAGAAAGGCAAGATACTATGGAGCCATTTATACTTCATTAGTGATAATTTATTCAAATAAAATAGCTAAATCACTAATTGATAAGATCGCCTTTAAATTGTTCATTGATTTGTTTACGCATTTCATCGGAAACATTTTATATTTTTAAGAGGCAAAACATACTTAAAGGAAACTTGTTAGATTTAAAACAGCTTTGGGACATTTCAGCTATGGTAGAGAAAAGGATTCCATTTATTTTTCAAAATCAGGACATCCCTCTAATAGCTCAGACCTCGCATACCACAAATAACATCCAAAAAATAAAACGAAGGAAAGGAGACTCCGTCAATAAAGATAAAAATTTACTAATACGGCTCAATGTTTTCTTGACAGGTTAATTTGTTCCTGATAGCCTACTATAACTTTATATATATATATTGAAATGGTGATATTTAACGAGACCTTTACCGCCGATAAATAAATAATCTATCCCAGCAACTGGGGTTCTGGAAAGACTCAACTTTAACTCTACTAAGAATGGAAATCAACAACTGAGTTTGCAATCTACAGTAATATCGCCCAAGTGATTGCATCTGCAGGATGGATACTAATAATTGGTGTAATCTTTATCGCCATTTTACAAATCAAAAAGTAATTGTGCCACTATTTAGACTTCATGATTTAGATGACGCAAATCGAGAAAAGAAGGACAATTCGAGATATCTCAAATTTAAATTTTTGATATCTCTCGGATTACTATCAATAGTATGCGTGTCAGTAACAGCTGTTCTGATGTTTAAATAAGAGTGGACGAGATTAGCTCTTCTCAAAGGCATGACCTTTTGGATTGTTGTTTTGTCCTTTTACAAACTGTATAACAAATTCAAACCTGCCTACTTAAAATGGAAAAGATCAAAAAGATCATCCAAAAAATACCAAAAGTTGCCAACCGAATAAAAATAAAATCACGGTCTCTGATTTTAAAATAGAAATGAGTCATTGCTGATCACTATGATGGCATTATTAGCTTTACTATCATATAAATTAACCAATGCAGCCATTATTGTCTACGATAAATTTTATTAGTATGAGTTAAGTTTGAATTTTATACATAAAACTCACTCGAATTGACTTTATTAACTTACCTTATAGATAATTATTTTAGGACGCATGAAAGAGAAGGTATCAGGAGGAAAGGAGGAAGAAAAAGAGACAGAATCAGAACTAATAAACTCTTGCTTTCGGTCCAATGATTATACTCGAGATAAAGCCATCAAAATAGGTAGAAATATTCATATAGAGAGTCAAAAAAAATATCTTTGTAGGACATCATGTATCTTATTGACAAAAAGGACACAACAACTGCAAACAAACTTATGTTTAGTATATATTAAATGATTTAGTACATTGCCAGTTAGGCTGCATAGAAATAAAAGAGCTCGCAAGGGGTAATTGGACCCATTTGGAATAGCTAATAATTCGAGGTTAATTTAAATCGATTAAGGCACAATCAGTGGAAGAGAGATAAAAAATGAAACTGTATGCAAATAGCTCATTTCTTTGAAGGCATAAAACATATAATATATTGACTTAAGTCAAAACTCTATTGGACCAAAAAGCGGAAAATATCTTGCGCAGGCGAAGTGGAACAAATTAGAAAAACTAAATTTGCGTAATCATCCTCTAAGCAAGAAGAAAATCTTTTGGGTGAGCAGGTTGAAGAAGAAGAAATTATTTTTGTTGGCTGGAAAGTAGGAAATTTTGAAAGAGGCAAAATATTTGAGCCTATTTTTAAAATATCATAGATTAATGGAGTGAAGGAACTCATCAAAAATAAATGGATTCACCTGACCTAACTACTTTTAGGTATATCCTTTGTGATTAAGGTTCAAATATGATTAACGATCGGGGATGTAAATGGCTAAGCCAATCTGAATGGATTCATCTAAAAAAGATTCTGCTACGTATTTGGATATTTATGAAGCAAGAAATCTGATTTCAGATGTGGGATGCCAATGGCTGAGCAAATCGAACTGGCTGCAGTTAGGGGAAATGTAAATATGTATCAATACGGTAATTTAGCTTGGAATTACATCAATTGGGCAGGTTGCAAATATCTATCCTGCTCTAATTGGCAAAAACTAAGTGTATTCGGTTTGCGGAATGGCATTATTGATAATGTGGATATCAGAAACGAGGGATGCCTGTATTTTTTCAAATCCAATTGGAAGGAACTCTAAAAAATCAACATCAGTAAGTTTTCGCTTAGATAGGCCACAGTTAAGGCAATAATAAAGAGTTTCTCCATAATCTATTGTAACAATACTTTCCCAAACTAAAACGAGCGTGGCTTTGATCTTCAATTAACTTGTATTCAATCTTTGTGGGGAATTTATAATTGGGTTTAATAAGATTCATCTAAAGATCATGCCTTTTAAAATCGCCAGATCTGGTTCAGGTTTCCATAATATTTGTTTTGAACTAAAGCCATATCTTCAGCGTCGATACCTCCCTGTAGTTCAAGGACGAAGTTGCTTGAAGCACTTTGGATATAGAAGTGGTTTGGATCCACCGATTTTATAAGCCACATTTGGTTGAGATTGCCATTGTAGTTGTACGCAATAACTTATTTGTGAATATCACTGCTCTCTCCCGGGATGTCCAGGTATTTATTGGGATCGCAAACGCATTTAATGAAAACATGCGGGCCCTTTGGAACAATAACAAATTTCTGTTGTTAGGATCCTTTGTAAGACTAGAGGATAATGTCGTTAAGCCTCGTTTTAGATTAACCCCTAGATACAGTCATGACTTTACCATTCATTTTGCAGACTATCCTCACTGGTTGGCTCATATCCTGCAATTTATTATTTTATTAAGATTTGTGAGAAGGAAAGAGGATATTTAATTGAGAGATTATCTAATTAATTCAAAGGTTATTAAATGCAAATGAAAATGTAAATATTTTAGGTATATTAATATTATACTGATAGTTTTGCGCCTAATTTATTTATAGTTTTAATCAGATGATGACGCGTAGGGCAAGGCAAAACCAAAAAATCTAGAAATAACAGATCAAATGTTAAGCTGAAATCACACAAAAAGAGCAAAAGCCTTAACTTTCTCAAGAAAAAGAAAAACTAGAACCTGCTGTCGTCAAACCTAAGAAATTTATTAAAAAAACGATCGATGCAATGAAGAGAATCTAAAGGAGCAAAAATCAGAAGATATTTTTATTATAAGCATTCAGATCTGAGGAAAATTGGATTTTCACAGTCCTAGGAGTAACTTTCATCATATACAGTTTACGGGAAATCAGTATCGAGTCACTGTTTCAACCCAAGTATATTGTACTTGTCCTGATTATTGGCGTAAGCGCAAGCCATGCAAGCATATATTCTTCATTGTAACAAGAGTAGCTCAAAATGACTAGATTCTTAACTATTTCAGAAGCAATTCATCCAAGATTTCTAAAGATGCATACGATATCCTCGATCAGCAATTAACAGAAAGACTTCGTGGTAGAATGAAGGGGGAAAAGAAAGAAACTAAGGACATTGATTTGAAGGATGATGTCGACTGTGCAATATGCTTCACTGAAATGGATAAAGAGAATTAAGACTTGGATGATTGTGGGACTTGTAAAAAATATTTTCATGTGATTTGCATCACTGCTTGGATGAATCGTAATCCTGCCTGCCCGATGTGTCGTGGAAATTTTACAAAGGAGGCAATAAAATCATCATAAATATAAGGTGATCCTCTTAGCAAACTAGGTCGAATTCAAATCGAAGGGAGCTGATTATTCTTATCTTCATCTTTAGGCAAATAATTGAAAAAATGTATAAATTAGGGCAGTGGATGAGGGGAATTATATAATGCAAAATGCGATCGTGCCATCAAAATTTATAAGATTATTGTATAGTAATATTGGCGCTTGATATATTATCATAATTTTAATCAAATGGCTCGCACCACAAGACAAACAAAAAAGGAGTAGGAGGGGGATAAAAGTACGAAAAAGGGTAACAATTCAAAGAAATAAGAGGAAAACAACAAATAAAAACCAGATCTAACTCTCAAAGAAAAGAAGGAAGCATAACCTATTTAGGATTAATAGCCTGCGCAAGTAGAGGCTGCCAAAATACATCCGATAGTGAAGCCAAAAAAATATCTTAAAAAGAATTATGAAGAATTGGTCAGAATTAACCGCAGCAAAGTGGAAAGGATATTTTTGCTCAAGGCGGAGAGAGATGACTAAAATTGGAACTTCGAAGTGTTAGGGGTAATTTCCATGTTAAATAGACCAAAGGTTCGCAGTACCATGTTTCTGTATCGACAACGGTGAAGTGCACTTGCTTTGATTTTCGCATGAAAAAGAAGCCGTGCAAACACATTTATTTTATTGTCACTCAGGTTGCACAAAATGATGAGATTCTTAATTATTTCCAAGGCAGTTCCTCTAAAATTTCAAAAGCTGCATATGGAGTTCTGGATCAGCAGCTAACTGAAAGATTAAAAAGCAGAATGAAAGCAGAAAAGGATGCGAAGGATCCCAAGGACATTGACCTCAAGGATGATACAGATTGTACTATTTGCTTCACGGAAATGGATAAGGAAACCTAATCGCTCGAAGACTGTGGCACTTGCAAGAAATATTTTCACACCTAGTGTCTTTAAACTTGGAAGAAACATAACCCGAGTTGTCCACTGTGTCGCAGCGCTTTAATAAAGGGATCTGACAGTGATCCTCTGGGTAGATTGAGAGACATCAAACTCAATTAGGCTTGATTTCTTTGGCATGAATGATATATTCTTTATGATATATTAAAGTGTTAATAGAAACTGATGTCATCAGAGTCCACCATAGGAGAGATGACTGACTACGATGTAGTCTTCATTGGTAATTTGGCTGCAGTAGCTGCTGATATTATGGTCAGTAATCTTCCTAATCATAACTATAGACTTGCTCTTCTCCATCTTAACTCTACTGTCGATGAGCCTTCACTATTTCCACTGAACTCTACTCGTATATAAGTCAGTAATGCACCTAAAGGTATCGAGATTATCCGACAACGAGTAGAAAAACTAAACCCTGGGCAGCGATGGGTGCTGTTAGAGGGTGGTCATAAGTTAAGTTATCGTTATCTCGTTCACGGGTAGGGTATCTGTGAAGTAATATAGATGGTTGGACTCGTCTTCCAAAGGATCATCCACTGCACGAAGCTATCCTTCAAAGTAATTATTCATTGATATACTCTAATTTATCTGCAGCAGGTCTGTAATCTTGGACAGAAAGATAAACAGGCAATTTCGTGTTTTATGTTCCCAAAGGACCTAACAACTTCAGTCAAAACTATCCTTTTCTCTATTTCTACCATTTACTCAGTTTATAAAAACAAAAAAAAAGACAATTTGTGATATTGTTGGAAGGAGATAGCTTTTTTCCACATTGTCCACCCTTACACATTTTTTTGGAACAACAACTCAAGGTTAATCGGTTTAAGATGGTCTATGGAGTAGAGTTACAACGTGTGGATTACCTTAGGAGAGTCTTTTATTTCCGATGGCATGATAGGGATTAATCCATTCGGTATGACACTGCTTACTGTCTGATAGGCGAGCAGGTGCCTCCTTTGTTAAATGACTGTCACATTGATCCTTATAACTCTCACTCACGACTGTTACACAACATTCAGCATGAAACAATCTATGTATTTGGGGCTGACCTGTTGCCAACGACTCATAGCTTTTCAGCTGTGAACAGTCAGATGCATCTAATTATAAAAAACCTTATAATGCGATTGGAATGCGGCCGATAGAGCAAATTAAGTCTCCTGCCTTATGAAGGACATACTCAGTTTAGCATTCTACTATCAAATCGTGAAAAAATTTCGGTAGAACACAGTTACTACGAGCAGGACTACTAATTGGGACGGGAAAGAGGATGCTGGTCACTCCTTTACCAATAATACGTATCAGGATGGCTTACAAAGCAATTTTATAATTTTGGAACCTTTGGTCTGCCATACTACCTGTTCAGTCCTTCAGAACAACCATAACAAAGAGAATAAATTTAGAGTTCTGAGTTCAATACTTTTCCCATCAAATGATTTACCTACTTTTATTAATATTTCACCATTAGGAAATTAATTAATCTTTTTTATACAACCATGCTGATGATTAAATGATTACTCAATAACACCGATCCACTTTACAGTGCGACAGCTAATATCATCCATTTATAAACAAAAATACCATCTCACTTTAAAAAAAAGAGCAACAAATTATTAAATTAAAACTTTATCTTAAATGATTTTAATGAATTCTTCTTTTTTTAAAATGAACCTCAATATTATCTTAAACTTTCGCAGAACTAATTTTTGAGATCTTACCTTAAAAAATATCGTGAGAATTAATGACCAAAGATTTTGGGTGTACACAATATATTTTCAGCTTTAAATTTATACTTTTTTATATTACACTACATTTCGAACCCCCATAACCAAGCCAATCATCTTGAGTTTATCATATTGCTGAAGCAAATTAATCGACTTATAAATATATTCATCATTTATTATACGCATTATAAAATAATATTGAGAGTATAAACTTGCCAATCAAATCAATTCTCTTTTTTATCAGACGTAGAATTTTGGTACTGTGGACTATTTTATGGGCTATTTTTTGGGCTGTTTTATGTGCTGCAACATTTAATAGTAATCAAGTCCCCATTTTAGTATTTGTGGTATGGCGATACAGGCTATTGTTTCTTTGAGGGCTTGTTATGCAACAAATGCATTTACTACTACTAGTGGGACTGCAGTGATGAGGAGGAGCGAGAGGATGCCTTAAAAAAGGAACAACCCTTAATGTATGAAATAAAGTTACTTAGTTTTGAATAACTGAATCGATCTTTCAACTGATCAGTGGTTAGTTTTATTTCATCAGTGGTATTTTTCAGATCATCAAGTCGAACGTTAGTAGCATTTTGAACAACGGTCTGGGCTGCAATGTATTTATCCAATATATCACGAGAATTAGCATTGGCAGCAGCTTGGTTAACTATAGTAATCTTCTGAATACGAATGAATTAATCCAGTAGCTTCCGAGTGTGCCTCTGTGCCTTATCGAGGTCACTGTAATCATCTTTCCTCATTTATTTAATATAATTTTTGAAGTCAATTACATGTGGATAAATATGCCTGTATGCTATTCCAATAAATAGAGGAAATATAGTTATTAATAACAGAATTAATCGAATCAACTTTGAGCTGTTGACAAACAAAATTGGCTAATTTGAAGATGGATCAGAATCATTAATTATTTTATTCATATTTCCAGATGCCAAATATTTCTATTTTTTGCCTCTGTTGAAAGCATTCTCTGATAGTTGTGCTCCAATATATTTGTCCTTTGTTCATGGTCATTATTTAAAAATATTTATTTTTAAATTGTTGGCAAATTTATATAAACATAAATATCTTTCATAGAAACCTCAATCTATTAAGACAATAATTGGATCATTGAATTTCTTAATATTTTATAGGCATTTAAAATTTGATCCACAATCAACGAGTCAGATATCCCTTACTGACTATATTTTAAATGGTAAATTATGGTACACTATCTCCTGAATCCTTTAGTTTAGCGGATTAGCCCGTAACAATACTGTTCTGTATGTTTCTTCTATCGTTTTAGAACTGTCATTCAGGTACTAAATTGGCACAACTAACGCTATCTGGTGACTGAACAATTAACTCTTTTTTCGCAAGTAGTGCCCCACTTTTTCATTTAACTCCATAGCCTCCTGATCTCTCTGCTCCGACACATATGAAAAAGCTGTTTTCTGCATGAGTTTGTATTCATAGAAGTCCTTCCGAAAGATTACCGCCGCTAACTCCCTAGGTATCCTTCGATAATATTTGTCTAAAGCATTCCTTTCGCTCGATTCGAAGGTGTTGATATCACAGATGACAACTGCCTTTAAAAACTACCTCTTTTTCAGCAGTAAAGTCAGATACTGCAAATTGAAAAGAAAAATATTTTGATCGCGATTATAAAAGACCAGTACTCTCTTCGTAAATTCCTCCCAAAACTACTATTTCCCTCCATTGGATTCACTGATTAGAAAGTCCTTCAACTCCTCATTATCCAAATTTTAGCTGTTCAGAAATAACACTATTTCTATTTTGGCGGTAGCACTAAGAAAGTGGAGAAGAAAATTATAGAGGATGAGCTTTTTCTCTCGGCGATGGAAGTAACTGAATTCGTAGAGCTACTCTCCCATTATGTGCTTTTTGCCTGGATTAAATTCATAGTACCGAACACGGTCTTCATAAACTCATTGGATGCAAGATCAATCTTGAGTTACTCAGATGAAAACAGATTATTAAATAGCGAATTGGCAGTTAAAAACTCTTTGGAGGTGAAAGTAGACAGGATGGGTTCCATCACTTTGATTCTATTTTTGGTCAAGCCCAAACTGCTTCGTCTCTTTTCTGTTGACATTGTTATATAATGCCGCCCAACTATTCAATAACAATTATATTTAGCCTATGGCTGAAGAAATTATTCATTCATAGATATTTATACAAACAACTTTTATCATTTTTGTCAGTCTAAGGAGGAAATATCTGCTGCAAAATTGTGGATGGGAAAGAAGTTTCCTCTATTCCAAAACTGGAAATCGAAAAGGACTCGCTTTCGATGCTTTTTCAGGTCCTAGCTCTCGAGGTTATTTATAAAATACAGCCATTTAGTGTCAAAAGATAAATCCTAATCCTTGTATATTGTTGATTGATGAGTCATCGCGCATGACATAGTACCCGTAATTTGTTCGATAATGTAATACGGCTCAAACTGTATCTTTTTCTTTGTAACTTTTCCAAGATTCATCAGTCTATCCATCATTCTGTCAGAAATAGTCTTTTTCTTTTTGGTCATATCCTAAAAATGATCGCGAATCTATTTGCCAGTTTAGCCCCTGCTCCATTCTATATCCTTCTTTAACATTTCTTATTGAGTCAACTCTTATTTTCTTAGCCGCAGTCCAACATTCAGTACCTCTTTCTCTCGGTAAAATTGATACTGATGAATTTAATAGAGATCCTTTTCATTCAGAGATACATTGAGTTCAGGTTTAATTTATAGATATCCCTTTGAGCTGGTCACAGTATCGAGTTTAAACTTGAATTTTAGGTTGATTTAAGATTCAGCTAAAATTTGTCTCATTTCGTTGGTTTTATTCTTCAAGCATCGAAGGATGAATTCTCGATCTAACTAATTCGAATACATTTTTTCTCCATTAAGCATCTTTTCAAAATGCCCGAGCACTAAATGAAGATGCTCTTTTTCAGGCTTGGCTAACTCTCGATTGAAAGGAAGTTCAGTGAAACGAATGTCGTGTAGAGCGAATTGGTCGGGCATTAAGCTGTACTCGAAAGGATAGGCCAACTAAAGAGGTATTTTGGTTTGCGTAAATCCAAACATAGAAATAGTTGTTCTTAATCTTCTCATATAGATAGGTTATATTAAAATAAATTGTGTTCTCCAGATATCACCTATCAACTATTAAGGATGAGATAGATGACAGATCTGGGTCTTAGCAAAGATCAATTTAGAACACCCCTCTTAATGGAGAGGATTGTATCTATCTTTTGTTCTTAAAATAACTACTAATAAAACAAATTTTACGCTCCCCTTCCACGCACTATTAGCTTTTCATCGTTATTCAGTTATAAAATTAATAATCCTGTTAAGGATTATAACTGGTTAATATGCGTGAATTACTGATACAAATATATATATTTTTTAAATAATGGTTGAAAGCATTACTAATATTTTCACAGTACTAGGACTTGTCAATGGAATGATGGGAGGAACCATTCTAGTTCTCCCTATTATTGGACTGGCATCTGGTTACATCAGTTCTCTACTCGGGTGCTTCATAATGGGCATAATTTCTTGCTATACGGTTTATATTATTGTTCTGCATATTGGCAAATCGTAAAGCCTAAGAGAGTGCGTATTTGCACATTTCAATCAAGATGAAAGATATGTCATTGCTTATAGTGGTCTAATGTGGATCAGCTTTCTTCCATCATTGATCATATATTTTCGTCTGATTTGCCTACAAATAGAAGGACTATTGCAATATATTTCTCCGATAATAGGGCCTGCTGTCGCTGTTTTTCTTCTTGTTGAGATATTAGCCGTGCAGAAGTTTCAGATTGGGAAGCAAACTTTGGCTTATGGAATTGTAAGCATTGTAACCTATATCCTATTCTTGATATGGGCTCAAATTACTGCTCCGGAAGGGCCCAAAGAAGTCCCCGCAACAGGTGATATTTTTCACCTTATACCTGCTCTAGAAATGTCTTATACAATTCAGATATTCGCAGCTCAAACAATTATTCGCAACCCTAACCGTAATGACTACATCAAAATAATACTGCAAACCTTCCTTGTTGGATTTCTTACATATACTTTCATCATTTATGGCTCGTATTGTACATTCTAGCTTATTCAGCCATCGTGAACCGCACTTCCTACAAAAACAATCCAGAAACGATAGAAGATTATTTTTCAGTGGGAGGATGGCAAATAACCATCATATAGCTGCTCTATCTTGTTCGCCTCGTCAGCGTTTATCCACAATTTATGATGATATCCAAGTATCTCTCCAGATATATAGAATTCAGTTCTTCGAAATGTTTTCAATAAAGTACATAGAAGAGGAAGTCAATTGGAAGGAAGTACTTTATATGACGTTCTTTGTCTGTCTAGCCTGTATTGTTTTCACCTCTGGAATTAAGATGTAGACTATGATTTCAATAGCCGGAGCTGTGCAGGGGTTTATCAATATATTGATAGTCCCCATTATACTGCATTTTAAATGCGTGCTTTATGACAAAAGCAGTGGATTTATAGAGAATGATGAGGAAGGCAATATTCAGATATGTCTGAACTCGTGCTAATGCGACTGTCGATACAAATCAAAATGGACTTTTTACTTATAAATATTTTGTTTAGTGTTGCTGATTGTGTTGGGATTTATGGTGATGGTAGGCACTTTAAGTAGTATTACCGGTACTTTGCATTGAAAAAGAAATGATTGGTATATTCATCTATCCTTCTATGATATCGAGTCGAGAATAATTAACAATTAATGTAATCATTTTACAAAAAGATCAGATCCGTCTATATTCATTTATATTTCAGTTATTAACTGACAGTTATGGATTTCAGAAATAAAGTCTGATAAACTGTTTTGACTCTTCTTGTTTAGGACCCATGACAATAGAATGCCGGTATTCATTTAGTACTTCTCTCTTCCAGCTAAACTTCCGGTAATAGTGTGTACTTTGTATTAAACTCCATTAACAACTTAACTTATAAATCTATAAATAAAATCGCTATGGGAAAATTCTATGTCAATATCGAACTCTCTCACAATCTGTATAAAGTTTGTAAGGAGGATGTCAAGCATGTTCACTTCTTGAAAAAGATCAAAAGGCCTTCACTTCCCACCTTCCAATTCATGGAAAAATATATAGAAATAGAACCCACCACAGACTGCCCAGCTTTGGAAGTATAGGAAGGCAATACACCCGGTTTAGGCTCACCTCTAAACTTATCATCATCTTCTTAATCTTTTATTAATATTTGACATCTTCTATTTTTACGATTGTTTATATTCCATCCCCTTCGGAGCTTATGCCGTTTATCTGTTTTAGAGCTTAATCTTAACTCATCGGCAAATCCTTATCAAACGACTATTAATATTCAACCATTATCATGTATTCTCGTGGGTCCACGCAAAAAAATAGTAAATTTGCACTCACATTAGTTATTGGAAAGATAACGTTATTGCAACAATAATGAAAAATATTTATCGATAATTTTATTGTAAACTCTAATTTTTTCAGTTGATTTTTGAAGGGATATAAATACTTCCAATTCTAAATTGGCTTAATCTTTACTAAAATCGCTCATAAAATACTCTTTCATTGGAGCTTGATGCCAATAATAATAAAATACGATTATCAAACTGAATTCCTATAAACTTAAATATAATCTTTAAAGTCATCCTTAGCAAACATAATTCTGACGATGTTACTTAAAAAATATAATTAGGCAAATAATTAGCATTAAATAATCTTAAAGTCATAAGGCACGAAGCTACACACCATATATCTGACGCATCGAGGCAGCCACTCGCTAGCGTAGTAATGAAAACTGGTCAAGATTGTAATAAACACTCACTTTTTTGTTGCTTTTCAGTCTAAACACCAACAGAATTATAGGCTTCATCACACTCTTTTTGGCAATGTTGGAAAGCGTAAACTCAATCCTGTATTCTACAGCTGTAACCTCATTTGGGTGCACTAGCATATCAGCTTCCAAAATGGGTTAAAAGTGTTTTTCCATAGGTTTTTAATAATTTGTGATCAGCATGTAGTTATTGATCTTCTTGTCCATATAGATATCTGCTAAGGCTTACTGATAGGCAGGCTCTTGGCGTATTATTTCTTTAACCTCCTTGATATTTAATTTGCATATCACGTTGAGGTTTTTAAAGATTTTGGTTATTGTTATCTTGTCAGATCGCGCATAGGATGAACCGTTTTCGATATGACCTTTGAGAATCAGCTGAACGGCCTGAGGCAAATATTTTTGAACTAGATCAAAAGATAAATACCTTCGCTGGAGCTGACGGGGATTAGCGTCGGAATATTCATTTATAAATTCACAATATTTATTAATAATAAAGTCAATGATATACGAAAACAGCAGAGATGGGGATACCTCCAGCGAATGCTAAGACTGCATACGTTAAGGAGCATAAAGTCACAATTATCAACAATTAGAGCGCGAGTTTGCTCAGGGAGAGTAACCTCTATCCTTTTACCCTCGGACTGCGCCGATGAAACCAAAGACTCGTAATGATTCAGTCGACTTCCTTCGTTTATTGCAGGAGGAGGTGAAACAACTTAAATTTAGAAATTAAGAGCAACAAAGAGAGATTAAGTAGCTGAGATATGAGCTATAAGTGGGTCGTTCTAAAAATTATCTTTCCCCATAGCTAATGAAAAGCACGAAATAGATTCCTCGTTTCAGTAAATAGTCTCCAAGTTCTAATCGGATGATTGGTCGTGTTTTTTCACCCTAGCCCAAGGGTTATTAGAGTCGATAACGCGCGCCGATGCTCCAAACAGCACTTTTGTAGAAGCAGATAAAATAATACCAGTTGAAAATGTTGCAATTAAATAGTCAATTGAAAGAGTACGAGTAAAACTTTGCCTGGATGCAAAAATTTATCGATAGTTTTGTGCATATGGCTGAGGAGCTTAGCGTGAATTATGGAGGACCGATTGAGTTAAGGGGGTTAACTCTCAGGAAAAAAGCAAAAGTGAGTTGGAGATATATGAAGGATCTAATTAACTACTTGATCAAGTGATACATCAATTCTTCATTTTCAGCATGAAAGCTGAGTATTTCTTATAACCCACTCGCACACAAAATAATATAGTGTAATTGTTCAATTTAAGCAAAATTGCTTTCTAAAGACTAATTAAGCTCAAATTGGGTCAATTTTCATCAATAAACAATTAGATGCATTATGCTTCGGAAAGGGGTGTCAGATCATTCATAAAATCGATTTAAATTGCTTGGTAAAGGGCATACTATAAATATTAAAATTTTGGGAATCATTGTCAAAAGAAATGCATTCTAGGAAAAGAAGAATCAACAACTAATCAGAACTCAATATGAGTGAGGTACAAAATATGGGGACTCCCTTTGGTGGCAATCAGAATAGAGTCACCTTCATGGAGCAACCTGACTACAAGATGGAATTAGAAACCTCTCCAGATGACCCTCAGTACGTTAAGATGCCTGAAAATGACATAGATGATCAGTTAAAGCTTGCCTTTAAGAAAAAATCCGGAAGCTCTTCCGATGATAAAGAGATGAGCGACAACTTAGTGAACACTAACTGATCTTTTGACTAACATTTACTTTTACATATCACTCCATTAAGCGATTATCACCCTCAATTTAACCTAGCCGTGTCTGAAAGGGACTTGCTCCCTAAAAAATATTTTTTCGCTACTACCATAAAAGTATAGTTAGTGGTGGCAATCCACAACAAGATACCCCTCTTTGCAAATTATAAACGAAGGGTTCATAATAATTTCCTATTATTAAGACGATAGCTTTATATTTTCAATAATTCAAAAGTATAGGTATATAAATTATAATCATTATCTTAATTATTAACAAATATTATGCTCTTTGGATTTTTTATTTTTTTAAGAGGTAAAAACTAACAAAATTGTTGTATTGATATTGGCTAATTCACATAAAAACGAATTTTGGCATTTTATGCTTAGAATAAATGCGGACCTTTGATGAGTTAAGTCGAACTGACTCATTATTCTATTAAGGAGGTTCTTTGAAATAAAATTCACTTATAGAAATAGAAATTTCTATAATCGAGCAAGATATCATTGAGATAAAGCCGAGGCCACAGCTAAAGAGCAAGCTGACAAGCGAAGTAGGTCAAGAGACGGACATAGGACATGTTTGGAATAAAGCACAATCTAAGGCCATGATATGTTCTCTTATTGATTGTTTTGAGTTGGAAATCAATTTATTAAGAGTTATGCTATAGCTTAGTAATATAAATTTACTTCTTAACACAAATTTGTACTATTAAAAAGTAATATATTCATGAGTTGGATTGCACAAATTCAAGATATTAAGAAAGAAGAAGTCGTACTGACATACAACAAAATTAAAAATATAAGGTATCCAGTCAAAGCTATCTCTAACGCTCTCCCCAGAGTCAAGAAGTTAAATCATTTCTCCCCCATTATTCAGAAAAAGCTATAAAGTATGCTTGACAAAAGTCTCAATGCATATCGGCAGGTAAGGGGAGATGGAAACTGCTTTTTCCGAGCTTTTGCTTTTACATATATCACCAATGTTAATTCGAATAAAATCAATTAAATATTTGCACACTTAGGTGATGTCTCACTGGAGGCATGCCAATGGGATAGCATTCCCAAAGACTTTCGTCCTTTTTATAAAGACCATCTCCTGAAAGCCATACTTTCATAATACTGGGAAAATGAATATGAGTTTTTCTACAAAAGCAATGGAAGAGACTTTCGACGAGGATTAGCTCGAATGCTAACTGAATATCCTTTTTTTGACTTCATTATCATCCTCTACTTTCGGGCTCTTTGCTTATCAACCTTTAAAATGAAAAAGTCTTAATACAAGGAATTTTTGAATGGTACAGAGGAGATAGACATATCTACCTATGGAGCAGAGAGTGAAGCATTAGTAATTGGCCTTATGAGCAAATTTTTACTAACGACTATCTATATTTATGAGGTTCGGAAGGATGAAATTGTTCCGTATGAGTACAGCAATCTTAGAGGATCAACTAAGTTAAAAAATGATGTTCATCTTCTCTTCTATGATAACCATTATGATCTGCTATAAGACAATCCAAATTGCTTGTCTTAATACAATGATGAAAAGATGTAGGAAGAAGAATACTACTCAGATATTAGCAATCATTATATCAAAGGAACCTGTATTGAATGCTAAAAAGGTGTATAAATTAGCCAGGAAACAGGACTATGCTTAGTGTGCTATAACAAAAGTAAGAAGAACTTATAAAAATTCCAAAAGGATAAACTTATTGAGGCATTTTGTGCAACATGTAATCGAAAAAGCAAAAAAGTATTATAACAACTGATGATATGCCAAGACTGTCTACAAAGCATGCAGTATTCTAAAGAAAAGAGCAAAATTTATAGTGATCATTAATCGGAACATCAAAAATATTTAGAGGATTAGGGCAAAACAAAGAGATGCAAAAAATGTGACCTTTTAAAAATTTCGGATGATTTTAAGAATGGAATATGCTTGTAATGCCTGTTTGAATCTAGGGAGAGTGGCAATCAAAAAGCTTGCACTTCGAAGATATAAAAATCTAAAATAAAAACTTCCAAAATATATCATTTAAACAATGAGTAATCAATGGCAGGCAACTCTTAAATCTAAATCTCTTCTCTTCAGGACAAGCTTCAATCAAGAATTAGTCG
>Ga0302188_10001644_pt1 | contig 17332 bp, 11 predicted proteins | sample II_Bog_E2_1_FD_198783 | JGI IMG/M metagenome (GOLD analysis project Ga0302188, IMG submission 198783) | Peat permafrost microbial communities from Stordalen Mire near Abisko, Sweden - II_Bog_E2_1 | ecosystem: Environmental > Terrestrial > Soil > Wetlands > Peat | place: Sweden: Abisko...
TTACGAATTTAATGCTACTACTTATTGCGGGTTTAAACCAACCAGCGTTGGTGCAAAGGGTAAATCGCAAAGAGAACAACTGTAAAAAACACAAATAATACTGTTGGATCATTGTTAAAAATTTATATTGTGAGGTAAGGAAACAAGGCCATCGTTAAAAATGCAATAAATCGATTGAAGCCAATTGCATAGGGCAAAATTTATAAATCAGCTACCTCCGACATATAGAGCCAAGTTGTTGGTCCGACTGAAATCCCAAATACAAAGGAAAATAAGCATAATCCCGATAATATCAGAAATACTCCAATAAAACTAAAGTTGGTTTGAGAAGCTAGGCCAATTGTGACAAAGAGTGTTGATATTCCCATTAAAAGATTGCCTTTTTAGAGCAACTCCTTACGACCATAGTTATGAAGAGTGTAGGATGATAACACTGTTCCAAAGAGCTGTATAGAATTTATTAGGGAAGGAATTAAGTCACGAATACTGGGAATAAATTCTCGAGCTATTTAACTACCGTAAAGAGAAATTGGATTTAAGCCAGATATTTGCTGTGCAAAACTGACATAAAAAGCTAGAAGACTTCCATTAGATTTAAGTTTTGTCCAAATAGATGGTCCTTAAGTAGAATTATTACCTTTTTCAGTACAACTGGCATCCATTTTCTTTTTAGACCGAAAATCCTCCATTTTTTATAGCTAAACTTCCTACACAAATTATTAATGATAAATAACGTGAAGAAGTTATCTAGCTTCCTCCTTTTCTCCTTTAGTAATATGGTATTTGGGCGTTTCATAAGGAAAAACAAAAAGTAAGTTGATGGTTTGAATTAATGCTGTCAAGGAAGGAACAGCAAATATGTACGGCCAAATTTGATAGCATGCAGGATCTTCAAAAACTGAGCTAAGGATATATTGGAATAAGCAAGCAAAAACGACTCCTGATGTTAAAAACAATTGAGGAATGAATCCAATCAGTCCTGCTATTTCAGTTGGAGCCAATTATCTAATGATTAACGGTGACATAGTCAAGTAGCAACCAACACACAAACCTTGTAGAATCCTTGCAAGAAGAAGAAAAGAAAATGATTAAAAATATATGATTATTCCAGCAAAAATTGCTACACAATTGACTCGAAGAAGGATATGTCTTTATTAATAAAAATATACCGACGAGAAACTCGAGTGATAAAGTGATAGGTGGCAGACGCTCCTATGATGCTACTAAATGGGACAATACCATTCATGAGACCAGAAGCAGCACCAAGCGAAAGTGGAATGTGGTAGACCACGATCATGGTTTAAATGGGAATGGTACTAAAATAATTGTTAAGGTAGCCGAAGTAGAAAGAGGAAAGGGCGATGTTGCAGATCATGAGAGTAAGATGCAGACTCGATTTGTGCCTATATTTTTGAAGCAAATCATTATTCATATCATATTTATAATATAATGTAGCATCCTTCAATGAACTGTAATCGTAAAATTCTAATATAAATAATTAATTTCTTCTTTGTAAGAGCAAATGGGAAGGTTTCACATAATCATAAATTTATCAAAACTTATCCTCTTCTTGAGAAGTTTGTATAATTGCTGATTCATTCGTGGAGGTCCACAGACTATTGTTTTCTGCAAGTTCACATCTGATAAATCACCTTCCAGCAAGGTTTAAAACTTGTCGTTGACTATTTGAAGACTATTGACATTTTTATAATTCCAATTCTATTTTATTCTAAGGACAATTTCCGAATGCTAAGGATCTTTTGCTAAAAACAATAGCTGCTACCAGGTCACTGGATGGATTTATTCGATATAATTGAAGCTCACCATAAATTTAAATTTAAATTTGCCAAAATGATTTTGCAAAAGGAGAGGATTAAGTTCGCATATTTATTTTTAGAGGAGAGGGTTCTCTTTCAATAGTTTTTGCTTATATAAATGATCTATCAAGTCGCTAAAAGGATAGATCCCCGTCCCTCCTGCAACTATTAATATTTTTCCTGGCAGGATAGTGTCAAGTTGAAGTCCCTCTCCTTTTTCGCAACTTAACTAAATCTTTTGAATGGTTTTATTTATTAAAGTATCAGTCATTCTTCCCGATTTATAATGTCTAAATAAAATGGGAAGCTCAGTGGGATAATTTAATCTATCTTGAAAATATTTAGTCACTTCCTGTCCGTGAAGGTGTTTGGATAGGAATTGAACATTAGCAAAATGTAGAAAATTAACATTGGTATAGAGTCTAGTAATAGATTGGTTGAGGGTTAGCGAGTAGTATCTTCCCAATTGCTTAATTTAGGTGTATCTATTAAAAATTAAAGGACTCTAGCTTTGCAAATACATTTCATAAATGTCACCTTTTTTTGTTATCAACTTTAAATTCTTTATTGTCACTTATATTCTGTTAGATACATTTTAGTAGCACGATTTTATTTCAATTTTGGCAATCGGGGAATCTAGCAGATTTAATGCAAGTCTACTATGAGATTAGGGATTTATCATTGGAAATTAATAGGCCCCTTACATGCCATAAATAAATTTATCAATTTAATGATTTTTGACTGATTATATGATCTGATATCCAGCCGGATGCCATTCTTTCATAGGTTCCAACTCGTAAATATAATTTTAAAAAATAACCAAATCTAGTTTTCCTTCTTTTAAAATATCTTTCAACGAGCTTACTTTCTTGATATTGCTATCTTCATCAGACTTAGTGTTATGAAATTAATTAATTTCCTCCAGTTTGGAACTCAAAAACTTTCTATATAGATAAAAAGTTATTAAGGGAATTTATAAAATTAAAAGCACGTTCCTTTTATCTTTCTCATAAATTATAAACATCACTGTCATCTTTGCAAGGACAGCAAGGGTTATTCCTAGAATCTTATGAGCTTTGTTAATGCTAATGACCAAAACTGAATTTGTGGGAAACATATTTGCAATTCTACTCAAAGCACCCAAAATTATTTAAACCACTATGAGTAACAGGCAGACTAGGCCTATTAGCATGTGATTATGTGCCTCTGGGTCACTTTAACTATCAACGATGCCAGAAGTTGCCAGTATGGGCAATGTTATCATTAGGGAGAACACTGATAGCATTAGTCCTCCAATGATATGAATGTAAAGAGCAAGCCTAGAGGATGAGAAAGTAGCAATAATGATGAGAATATCTATGATGGGACACCATAGAAATTACATTGCTTAATTATGAAGATGAAGGGTGGGGCCAAATCTAAAAGGAGTATACGTCATTAATTTATACCAATATGTTTTTAAGGTCAGACAAAATAAAATTAATTATTATTAAATATCTTGATTATTAAATAATACCATTTGTAAATTTATCAACTTGAGAGGAGGTGTTGAAGTAATTAATTCGTCTCATATTTTGTAATAAAATTGTTAACTATCGAATGAACAGTCATACGCTCCTGCTAGTAAATTGTTCCAGTATTAATTATGTATCCCCTCAGATTTCCTGTGAAGTAATAGCTGAAAGTATAATCTTTCCAAAAGTAATACCCAGAAAGCAGACCATATGATTATCCGATATGTCCATAAACGACTTCATGATTTACTATTCTATCAACAGGAAGCATGCTAGTTTTATAAATGCCGAATCCATAGTTTTGATATTATATTTTTGAACCTCCTATGAGGCCATGATATTGATATCTGGGCTTCAGGATTTATTTAACTGACTATTCACTTATAATTCGATAATTTTATTTGGTTAAACCTTTATTGGCCAGCATATACATGTAGTTGCAAAGATGGGTTACTGAAGCCCTCAATCCAGCTTGAGGGCTAAAGAGGACTCCATTACTGCCAATAACATAGTCAGTTACGTTTCTCACTGGAATGACACCATCTGGATAATAATCTGTTTGTGGGACCCAAACATCGTTTTATCCTCGATAGAGAGTAGCCAAATTGTTACTATTATTGAGCATCCAAGCTGCAAAGGCCGGTATTTCAGTTTGATTCGAAGTTAATCGCTGCAAAAACGATCTTACATAAAGATCAAATCTAGTCCCGCTAATTTTTTAGATGACAGTTCCTATGATTCCATAATTTAAATTTGAGTATTAGAAGTGGCTGCCTGGCTTTTTTGAACTGTAAAGGCATTCACTGTAATATTTTCCTCCTTTCATAAGCAAATCCTTCAAGTAAGGAACTTCCAAGCCAGTTTTTGCTGATCCAGTGAGAGATAAAAATGTTAAATAATTGGGATCGCAGTCAACTATTGATGAGGTATGAGACATGACTTGCTATAATGTTATTGGCACTTCAGGAAAATTAGGATTTTTGACTTAATAACCAAAAATTTATGTAAGAGTGGTTGTCAGAGATACTAATTTTTTTTATGCCAACTGCATCAAAGCAACTGAAGCAAAACTTTTTGAGAGAGAAGCTATCTTAACAACTGTATTGTTATCAATCGATTGATTTTGCTGATTCTTTAATCCAATATTAAAGTTGTACACAATATCTTTTGCCTTCGTAATTTGTAATGATATTCCTCGTAAGAAGCGTTCATTGTAAAGCTTGGCTAGAGCACTGTCAGTATCTTCCTTAATACCAGCAGATCCAAGGATTAGAATACAAAGGAGCAGTATAGATATCTTTATCATTTTTTATAAAAATTAATTTGTATTTCATGAATTGATATTATTTTTTGATTTTGTTCCCATCTTCAATGCCTTCATATATTTTCAATTAAAGATATTTAAACATTAAAGTCAAAAAATATAAATATCTATCAGTATTTAAAAATCAGTGGTAATCAACTAGTTTATACAAGGACTCTTCGAAATTACGTATTTTTTCATTATTCTCCTTGATAACCTTTTATAAATCTCTCTATTATTTCGTATATGCCTATAATTACTCGAAGTATTTCATCTAATCAATGCTTGCTTGGCATTCAACATTTTTTAACAGCTTTTTTAAAGATTGCATTTGGCCTAACTCGAATGAATTACAATTCAGTATTTTTTAACCTTCAATTTCATAATTCTTAAATTGCAGAACTGGTGAATATTTTAACTATTTACTGCCTTCCCATTGTGGTGAATTTTTACAGCTGGGCTTAATCTCGTTACAACATTTCTAGCAATAAATATGCGCGGCTTTATTGATATTTTCATACATATTTGATTATTTTTTTAATTTGGATTTGGATTTTTTAGAGTCCTTGAGGACATTACTTCTATCCATGCTCATAATTTAACCTTAGGATGAAATATGATCTCTTTTGGTCACCTTTGAACGATAGGAACTAGAAATAACCCTACTTCGACTTTTTTAAGTATTGAGGCTACTGGATAATTTGCTGTTCAAATTCATTGCTTTGGCTAATCTTTCTCTATATTTTCTCATGGTTTTTAGGATATCTTTATCCTCGCAGTTTGATAGAGATTTATTCTTATTTTATTCTATTTTTCGTTTCACTGGCAGCCTTTTATTTAAAGTAGTTAATTGCCTTTCCAGTTAATTGATTTGGCCTATAAGCTTAGTATTTTAGCTCAATAACTCCTTGTTTATAGCATCTATTTTCTTGACTTGTTACAAATCATTGAAATGCTTGGGGACAGGGGAAGGATGAATAATTGATTTTTTGTGCATGACTTTATTTACTATTCTATTAATCTCTTCGTCAATACTAGATTGCTAAAGTCGATTTTTATGAGGGATTTCATCTTCCTTATTGTATATTTCGATGGGAGTTTCAAGGAGTTTATATAATTATTCAGTACGGCGATGTTTGGGATTACTAGAGTTTACAAATTAGCGAAGCAGGACCGAGTGATTTTTTTCTTCACCAAAAGTTTCAACATTTTCATTCGTTTAAAATCGAAATTGTTTGCTATTGATTTCGAGTTAATCCGATTTACCATCATCTTCATCGTGATCTTTTTCTTAATATTCTTCTCTGTCTTCGTCCATCTCATCCTAATCATAATCCTCCTACATTTGCTCATCTTCTTAATTATCTTTTTCGATTTGATCAATGTTTATTTCCAGTTTATGATTCATGCTACGTTAATATTCAAATGGATAAACTTATAAGTCAAAAGTATCGATAAACAATCAGCTGGCGATGGCGACGATGGCCATGAGAAGAATGGCAAATAGATAGAGAGTGTTGGGCGTCATGTTATTGATGATATTCTATAAATGATTATTGCTGACTTGATTGATAGCTGAGAAATTAACTTAATTGCCTTGTTTTAATCGTGCATTCTACAACTCTATCCTTTTTATTTCTTTTTCTTTTTCTTCAATAACCTTATTCAATCTCTCCTTTTCTCTAATTTCCGAGCTTTCAATTAGAAAATTATCGATATCTGTGATTTTTCTGCTAAGATTACTCAAATCAAACAGTATTTTTCCTTGAAACTCTCTCTCCTGTCGAAAATAATCATTTTCCTCCTCCTCCTCTGTCTCTTGCTGATTCAAATATTCCTTGCGATATTTTTAATTTGAATTGATATACTCTTCCTCATGCTCATAATGCTCTTCATTATTAGCTTCCTCTTCACTTTATAAAAGTTTAATGTTCTCATCCCTCTAAATTTATATTTTTTTAACTGTTTTTATTTCACTTTTGTTTTCATTTTTGTCGGTTATATGCTGTAACTCTTGGCATGATTGAATTGGCTCTTTTCTATTCATTTCAGTTCTCAAGGTTCTTCCTGACGATTGTCTTTTCTGATGTCTGCTACCTTATTCATTGTTGAAATCAGTTTAATAATACCTTTAATTTTTCTGTATTTCACTCAGCAAATTTTTATACGATTGCTCAAGTTCCTTTCTCATCCTTTTTTCTTTATCCAGTTAGATACAGAGTTGTCGATACTCAACTGAATCTTCCTGTGAAGTTAAATTGTTTTCTAATTCTTGCATGCTTCGCTTGAGAATTCCCTTGTAAGGAGTAGTATTTTTGTCAAAACAACTATATGTTAAATTGGCAGGAGGAATCTTATTACCACCAATACTCATGTGTACTGAATTGACCTCTGATTTTTATATAATCTATCGTGGTTCGTTAAGACCTGTCTCCAGTTGATATCTGGCTTATTGAGGATCGTATTATATGTCCTCCTACTTAATAACGGACTCTTGCTGAACTTATTTATCCATAGAGCGATTAGTAGATTAAAGATGAGTTTTGAAGTTATTGAGCTGGCGTGAATCGATGCCAATGACTTCAACATTGGGATATTTTTTGTATCCATATGCGTCTATGGAGTAATAGTCTCCTGCTCCGATATTCATTAATTACAATAAAAATAATGTAGGTATAGTGCGTTTTATAATAAATTAGTCTCGATCAAGCTATAATCGTTTACGATCTATTTGATCACGTGAAATTAAAGAAATATGCTGCTTCAATAATAATGCTGTAAATGCTATCACTGCATCTTGTTTTATTAATGTATCCAACTTATATTCAACACATATATTATCAGAAACAAAAATAAAATATTGAATGCTTCAAAATTATGGCTATATTTTTATTTTAGGATCTCCATCGGGCCAATTATTTAGCGAATTTTATGCTTTAAAATTTTACAAACTGCGTGCTCTATTTTATTGAAGGTCTTCACTGCCCGAGACTGTGCCATGCTCTTTCCATTCTTTGTCTTTGTTAGTTTGGCATGATGGATTTCTGCTAAGCTTTTGCTAATCCTATTGCTAACTCCCCGGAATTAGCAACTGTGAGTTTTATTCTCCCTTTCTCTGAAATTAAGTTATATTGGAGTGATTTTCAAGGAAAGACTGAGAAGTATTATTGCTGACTTACAGCTGTCTCGGAATATATATCTGCTCTATCATATTGGCATGAGCTAAGACTCTGCCCATTTCAGTTTGAAATATATACTAAAAGCGATTATGCATCCCAGTTAAATCAACAGCTACTTCAACTGTTGGAATCATCATATTGATGATTTTCAGCTGTAACACAAGAGTAAATTTACTGCGTGAAATTGGCATTTTAAGCTGTATGTTTAATGGCAATTCCCTTTCTCTTATTGAGTCTTGAAGACTAAATGCTATTGTCGTAATTTGTATTGAAAGGGTCTAAAAGCGCGCAGTAAGTTAAAGAGAGTCGAAAAGAAATAATCTGGGCAGGATAAGTCTTTCAAGTTGAAGGCAGTTGATCATTCTTAATGTTATTATTGGTATTTATCGATTATAGAGGAGATACCTTGCATATACGATCATATAAAATCTTTGAAGGAAGCATCGTTCTTTAACAACTATTTTATGTTCAGGTCGTCGAAGTATTTTACGATTGACACCTATTCGTTCAATCCCTTACGTCTGCGCGTCTTTATCATGAATTAACGGGCGATTTAGTGAGGTTACAATACTTATAGTGGACGAAGCACAATTCTTTTATCTAGTGGGTCACCAGGAAGAGTTTGCCAATGATCAAAAGTTTGAAGACAGAATGCTTGTCCCACAGTATGTGCTCGAAGATCTGTTTCGAAACCGAGTGCTTAGATGCATGGGATAAATGCTTTAATGATGTAATGCGGTGTACCTACTTTAGGCACATCGTTTTGCACAGAGCCTCTTCTCTTTGATAGCACTGCAAACACAGCCTAGATGCTTTCCTTTGTAGTACATTGAATCTCAGTATAGTAAACAGGTTCCATCATTCTTGGATTTGCAGTTAAGAAGGAAGAGTAGAATGCACGACGAGCAGTCGGGATCATTTGACCAGGTGCACAGTCAGCTGCATTTTTTGCCAATTCGGCTTCAATGACTCTAAACTTAACATTACGCATTGGTTCATCGCAGAGTGGCCCCTCCCTTGTGCTCCATCTAAAACCTTGTACTACACTTTGCCTAACTTTATTGAGTGATTCTTGACTGGTGCCTGAAGGAAGGGAGTCATTAATAAGAATGTTGGTGCCATAAATCTCTGGTCCAAATGCCCAGACATTGCTGGATGCCAAGATATCCCAATCATACTTATTCTCGAGGAACTTTTGAACTTACTTTTGGTCGTTAACATCAAGCAGTTCTTTCTCAACAGTCTCACCAATAGCCTTTTCTAGAGGTCCTGCCAAAGTTTTTAACTGCATTAAATAAAAATTACTCTATTTTTTTTGTTAGGAGTGTCAGCATGGCAAGGAATGCCTGATGTTTCAATGACAGTTTAGCTAAAAGTTACAGTAGGATCGGATATTCTACACTCAATATCACTATAGAGCAAGCGGATATCATGTAGAATGCAATCGAGATGCATTTAGCCGTTGCCTATAAGGACATGCTCGCCAGATTCCTCCACTTTAGTATGAAGCAGAAGGTAACTCTTATTTACACGGCGAATGGCTTCTATTAGTTTCGGCAATTAGTTTGGAATAAGAGGTTCAATAGCTACTTTAATGGTTGGCTGAGACCAAAACTTTAATGGAAGCATGATATCCACTCCTAAAGGTAGATTTTCAGCATGAGTTAGGGTAGCTGTTTTTGTTATTGCCTGATCAATACCCCCAATCAACACCATATTTCCAGCTGTCACTTCTGTTACCTCCAGTTTGTATCTACCTTGTAAAATAAAGAGCTTATCAGCATTTCTGACAAAGAGATCCTCTTCATCACCAGACATATAGTTTTCTCCCATGATACGAAGTTGATCATTTTTTTTTATAGTTCCAGAGATGACTCTTCCCCATGCACTAAATGATTTATAATCCATATTATGAAATAACTTGACGATATTAATAAGTAAAGGGCCTGTCTTATCTCCTTTGCTAACATCTGATCTGAAATCACCTTGTGCTCCTCGATAGTAAGTTTGAATGAGCTGAGCTGCACGTTGGTTGGGTGGGGGAAAATGAGCTACTAAACTTTCAGCAAAGCATTTGGCGATTCCAAAGTAACGGCGCATTATTAATTTTATCATAGTCTTGATGTTAAGTCTGTATTATTCTGGAGTAAGCCCAATTTGCAAATTGCGCTCCAAGAAAGTCTATAATTAGGCACGATCTTTTCCTACAGTATGAGCAAATATTTTATAAAGAGGTTAGAGAACATACTCGACAAAAGTACGCTTACGATCTGCCGCAGGAGTTCGCTGAAATTTACGCGTTTAATGATTAAAGTAATAGTCACCCCAAAGAATTTGTTTGAACTGAGAAGAGTCAACAGACGGAAACAGCTGTTGATACTTAAGGGCAAATGAGTGGAGCGAAAACATAAAACTGTATTATGCAGAAGCAAAAATGACGTTGCCAGCAATAGGTGATAACAGATAATTATTTTACATGCCCAATTGTTGCGAATATTTCAGGAACAGACCGTTAATTTCTTCCAAAGTATGCTTTATCTTAAGATAGGCATCCTCTGGAGGAATCTTCATCTCCACTATCAATCGATCTATCTTGTTAATCACCACTACAACTGGCAATTTTTCTCGTATAATATGTTTAACCAATTTTTAAGTCATCAGCATAACTCCTTCAATGGCGTCGACGACAAGTACTACGCCTTCGCAAACTCTCAGCCCTGCTGCTACCTCTCCCAGAAAATTAGGATGGCCAGGTGTGTCTATAAAATTAAATACATAGTGTTTATCGCGTAGATCTTGCAGCAGTAGAGTGATAGGTGCTGCTTTGATAGACAATTGCTTTGATTGTTCATCAATCCGTGAGTCTAGCCAACGATAATTTTTTTCCAGATTCCAAGTGGGCTTACGCAAATGGGTATCTTGTATCAGCATGTCCAGCAAAAGTGTTTTTCCATGATGAAGATGCCCAGCTACGCAAACATTACGAATGAGGGCGTTGTTGCCCATAAGATCCAAAAGATATTGCTTGTCATAGTAAGTTTGGAGAGGCTATTCGTAATCATAACGCTTTTCGGCCTCAGTACTTACCAGTGGAGTTTCGAGGGTTTGCCTGTCCTCCTGTTCAATCATAATCTCAGCTTCAGGGTACATCTCCTGATGCGACTGATAGAACTTCTTATCCTCATGTAACACTATTCGGTGCTAGTTAGACACCTGTAAGACTTTCTCCACACCTGCGGGGATTTCTTCCTTCTTCTCTTCAACTTATCCCTCCTCTTCTGATTCGCTGACGATCTAAGGGCCGATGTAGTTGCCAAACTCATCATAAAGATCTTCCTCGTCCATCAGTCTATTATAAAATATCCCTAACAACTTTAGATGCAAAATATAGTGATCATCATATTATACATATTTCAATAGAGTGAATATTGAAAAGAATAATGTGGGTTCGTTTGGAATTGTTCATAAATTCTCTATGAATGATTAGACTGGATCTTTTATTAGACAGAATAAATTTAAATAATTTTTGATCTCAAGACCAATTTTTATGTTTTTATCGATTGTTAAGAAATTTCTAGTCTCTTTGGCAATCAATTGCTTTTAATCAATTATTGGGTAAAGTTAAAACTAAATTTAAAACATCATGTATTTTGTTCATGCCACATTTTTTGACTGCTTAACATAACTCGAAGTCGTAAAATAAATGATGATCACTCCATTGGATAGATTATTAAAACATTGGTTTATCATCTTTGACTTCGATATTTAAATCATTTAATTAATTTTATGATTTTCCAGCTGTATCAATCGAATAATCAAGGTGTTGGGTGTTTACCAGTTATTTAATTATTCTTTGTAATGTTGATGATCTTTTTATTTTATATTTTATTAACTTTTCAATCAATAAAATCAATATTATGATAGGGAGCTCATTATAATCTTTCAATATGAATAAATTAATACAATTTTACCCAAAATTCACAAATCAGTCAAAGATGATCTGCCAATCAATTTTCCTATGATTAAATCAAATTATAGTTAATATTTTATTATTATATATGATCGTCCTCGCGGTTAACTATCAATTAAATTATTATTAACAAACTGATGTGCTGGGCATCACCAATTTCAAAGTTAAGATCAAACTGATAGTTATTTGAAATAGGAATATCAAAGGATCAATCAATGTTATGAACTACTATCATCTGAAGATTCATCTCTCTCTTAAGATGAGACGAATCGCTTCAACAAAATAGCCCAATGACGCTTAGAATTGTATCTCTTTTAGAAATTATCCAAGATTTAACTGTCTTGACCTCCGCTCCTAGCCTTGTTCAACTGCATGAGGGCCTATAAAGTCATGGCCTTCTCTTATTTCTCCTCCAATGCCCTAATTCTTAGAGTTTTCTGTAATCTTTGATCAAATCGTTTAGCATAACCAGTATCCAATTTATTCTTTTTGAATCTTTTCATGCTTCTAGCTATGCAGGGAAAATACCCTTCATGGGCTGTTTTCCGTTTAGTCCTGTCAAATCGAGTGTTTTGGCCAAAAATAGGAGTTTTGAGTGAGGAGATGTATTTGATGTGTCCTTAGTTATAATGGTAGAGTCTTTGGTCGGAAGGATGTATAATTTCTTATTCATTTTTATTGCTAATATTTTATTATAGCATCTCATTTTATTGTTTTAAAGTAAAATCGCATACCTTTGATGATTCAAATTCCAACTAAGATGGTCGGGTTTGATAGTATTTATCAGTATCATCCACCTCCATTTCTGGCATTCCCTGCTCTATGAGGTCCATCATATCCGCCTGTCTTTCCTCTAAGGCCCTCATTTGAAACATATCATTGGGGTAAAACTCTAAATTGTTTAGAAATTCAGATTCTTAATACCTCTGCTGAGGAGAGTCTTATATATTGGTTGCATTTAAGTAAAAATAGCGAGTGCCTTTGTTTGAATTCATACTCAATGTTTTATTTAATTATATGCTATTATCAAAGACTGTGAGCTTATATTGATAAAGAATTTGAATAAATTGGAACATTCATTTGAATGATATCAACTATAAAATTAGACTAGCTCAGAGTTTGATCATGGAGCTATTTTAAAATGATTTGATATGATTTTGATTTATGGATTCTAAGACCATTATTAGATTTAAAATATGAAAAAACAAAGAAATAAATTCCCAATTTTGTAATCAATCATTTGAATTTATCATAAAAGGTCCTTACGAACTGTCCACAAAAACTAATCTATACTAAATATTTCATTTAGATTTAAATACGATAATAGTGGCCCAAACACCTCCCAATATTCCTCAAAATAAAGGTTCGATCATCATCATGAAAAAAAAGCAAAAAATTTTCAATAATTATTAATCTAAGCTCAAATAAGCTCAGATATCCGAATTTTTTCAAAGTGACTCCAAATGAAAGGAGAGACAAACATATTAAAATATGACTAAAACAAAAAAGAAGGACATTTTTCATAGGAAGATCATGTTATTTATTTTTATTATTATTTATCCTTCAAAATATTCATGATTCTGAAATAATTAAGTCATATTGATATTTTAAATAAGTGAAAATTAAATGGATATGATCTAACAAATACTTATTTTGAACAGATACCTCTTGCAATTACTTCCCATTTAGAAAGATCCTCAACAAATATTTTAAAAGGAATTTTTTTGATTGGATTGATAATAATTATGTTTTGTTTAATAAAAATTTAAAAAATGTTAAAATCAGTCCAATTTTTTGTGTTTTTTGATTTCATAACTATGGGCGCAAAATTGACAAAAATTTAAAATGAAATAAAAAGCGGCATTTATATGGTTAACAAGACTCATAATACATTTATTAATCAAGGCAAAGCACTGTATTTGATTGAATGCAAACTTGGAAGCAATGAAATAAAGTTTTGAAATAATTTGGCACCTGCATCGAATTTTTAAATATATATATTATGGCTATACCCTTGTAATCCACTATTAATAGATTATATTATGTTGATTTCATATTGATAAAGGTCTTTAATTATCAAAGATTAATTACATTTATCAACGATGTGTTTTACTGGGTTATTTGCTGTCGAGAGCCTCTGGAGACAATTTTTGTAGAATTCTCTTCATTTTCTGCTTTTGAAGGGATTGAAGGTTTATTTATATTTTTTTTACATTGGCTTCGCTATAAGTTCGGTGTTTCTCAGAAAAACTCCTTTTGGATTTATCCTATTGAGGCTTAAATCTGCGGATGCTGTTTCTACGTTCAATGTAATCCTTAATTTCCTCTTTAAGTTTCTTTTTATAGTCTTTGACTTCAAGCTGTTGCAGCATAACTTTTTATACTATAGACTTGTTTTCCTCTTTTATCTTTTCTTCTTGATTCTTTTTGTGCATACTCCATTTATTACTCCCGACGTACTGAAACTTATCATTAACTTTCATTGTTGGCTCGAGATGCAAAATACGCTTGAACATATTGAAATTCTCTTTTTTCTGCATGGTCTGGTCCTCTTTTTCTTGAAATAGCTTGGCAGCTGACTTAGCTTTCCTTAAAGAACTTGAAATATTTTTAACTTCTTTATTCCAATCATTAAATTTGCTGAGTCGTTCCTTTTGTATGAGCTACAATTGACGAATATGCTTTTCATACCGACTATCTTGTCGCTTTTGGAAGAGTTTATCTTGATTGATTGAGCGAGAAGAGACGATGAGGGCCTCCATTGATAAAATTATTAAAGTAATTAATTAAAATGAAACTATATTCTTCATTCTTTAAATGAAGTAAAAGTATATTTACAATTTGGATTTATATCAGAAATCCATTAAATCATATTATGTTTGCTATTTTTTCATTGTTTACATCACATCTTTACTTAGATAAAAATTATTAAATCAACGTCTACGGCGCTAATTATTGGCGCCTTTGCCAGGGCTTTTTGGACTCAATGATTAATATGATGCCTCGCCCACTAGATTTGCATCTGCAATAAAACTGTTCAATTTTTTATCCTTTGCTTTTTCATTTTATTTCTTTGATGGACGAGCTTAGTCAATTGATCTTTCCTAAATCAATTAAGGAGCAACTTCACTATTGTCTTATCCTGAACTTTTGCAGTGGGCATAAATTTTACCAAAGAGCATCAAAATTTCAAGAAAAGTAATGAATGCTAGTGCCAAAAAATCTAAACTATATTGCAGAATATAGCTTTGTTGAAACAAAAAGAGAGTATAGATGGTGATGAAAGTACACTCGCTGAGAATGAAGATAATCCTTTAAACCACTTTAAAAGAAAAACTATACTTGATGAGATATATGATATCATAGAGCAGGATAGGGGCATATAGAATGTACTTGGTTGATACATTTATGAGTGTACTAAGAACTAACAAAGCCATCATTATTATAATTCGAGCATGATTAAAAAATTATATCCATTTTTTCCAAATATTTTAATTCTTGTTTTCAAGACATTTATAGCCAATCAACTCAATAAATGCGACTAAGATCAAGAATCCTAGCACTACTGCAGAAACAATGAAATCAGAAGTAAATTTTTGTGCCTGGAGAGATTTTATTAACACTGTTGTTGAATCATAAATCAATGGAGGAAGAGTCCATCTTAAAAAACCTTTGAAAAATGTATAAAAAGGTTGATAAGTTAGTTTGGGTTTTTTTATTGCTATGAGTTTGAAGATAAAAAATAGGATGATTACTGCACCACTCCAACATATAAGCGGTGAAAGAAGATTTCCATATAAGCAAGAATAGTTTCCATTGTTACAATTTAAGAAGTTAGGCATAAAAGACAGCCATCCTGCTCCTAAATTATTTGAAAAGAGCGATGATCCTGGAGCCAAGACCATTACAAAAGCATACAAAAGCTGAGCAGCATCAAGGGTAAGAGAATAATTACGAAAGAAAAATGCCACTGGAGCTACCAGCGCCAGCCCTGCTAATGAAAAAGCGAGCCCTAATATATTTTGATATGGTATGGTAATGTTCATGGTAAAGCTCAATAATTATAAATAGGAAATAGTGTAACGAAGATAAAAGATTGATTATCCTTACATATTTTTTGATTAAAAATAGAAAAAAGATAGAGTGAAGGTAATAATAGCAAGGATATTTAAAAGAAGGCTACATAAGCTAATTAAAATCATTATTCAGAAAAAGATGACACAACTCTTTACATACTCAATATTAACTACATCCTTGATTTCTATTCTTAACATTCATCTTTAATTGATGTGCAGTCTTCAAACATACTTATCTAAACCTCAATTTGATCAGTTGATAATTTATTTTAGTTATTAGTCGATTAATGTGAACCAGAAGAAGAGGAAGAAGGAATCAATTTTTTAGGCGTACCCGTAGAGAGTTAATCTTTTAGTGAGGAAGGCTATTCAATTTAAATAATGGTTCGATTTTCAGATATTTTTTTGGGTGGTGTACCTAAAGTGAGATCAGTGAAGACCCATTTCGGAGCCAAATTTTTGACATAATTATAAAAATAGCAATTGTAGTAAACAAGATACATATGCTCGTGTACGATTTCAATTTAATAAAGCATTTAAAACGTTGATGGCCTTCTTATATTATCCATCATCTCATTATACAGATTTTTAATATCTATCGCTAAGGTAATGTTGAAGTCAATGATAAACTTGTATTTTTCGGCGTAATACCGACCCATTATGTAAATTAAATGTGTAAAACTCGTTCCTAAATTTATTAAATTTAGTAATTGATAGACTTTATCTTCATTTTGTGTTTGGATTTTTTCAGTCGCTGGTGGATCTATTATCGATCGTTTTTGAATGTATAGTTTGTAAGAAGTGAGAATTTTCTTTTCAAGAAAAATATCAAAATCGTCATTGACGATAATACTCATTTTATTGGTCACCTAAAACACAATTGGGCTCGTAATTACGTTCTCTATAATCATCCGATGCAAGAGTATTAACATCTTTAAAGCTGCTACTGCACTCATTTTTTTAATTATTAAGGAAGAAAACTGATTGATGATATCATGATTTTTGAAGAGTAAAGTAAATTATTGCAGCTCGTTGCATATCCTTCCATTGCAAGTTACATAAGATTTTAGATATTGTTTCATTTTTTTAACTGCCCTAGAAGAGTGCATTATCAATTCAAATTTAATTGTAATAATAACTGCTTTTAATTAAAGCAAAAATTTTGATATTTTGCAGTAATTCATAAAAAATATGAAAGATAAATTCTTATATCTTGTATAATTTTTGTATAATTGATATCTGTATAAATTATTTACAATTACTTTACCGATTTAATAAATCATGAGTTAATGAATAATATTGAATGTTGTCTAAAATTGATGAAAAAGATAAAAATGTCTTAAATTTATTAAAAGAAAAGAAGTTGAATATTGTTTCCATATAATTCCTACGGGGTTGGGGTTGGGGTTGGGGTTGGGGTTGGGGTTGGGGTTGGGGTTGGGGTTGGGGTTGGGGTTGGGGTTGGGGTTGGGG
>Ga0302188_10001651_pt1 | contig 17273 bp, 7 predicted proteins | sample II_Bog_E2_1_FD_198783 | JGI IMG/M metagenome (GOLD analysis project Ga0302188, IMG submission 198783) | Peat permafrost microbial communities from Stordalen Mire near Abisko, Sweden - II_Bog_E2_1 | ecosystem: Environmental > Terrestrial > Soil > Wetlands > Peat | place: Sweden: Abisko, Stordalen...
TAAGAACCAACAAACACAAGAACAGCATGTTCAGAGGATCCATGTTGAAGGGACCTAGGAATGGTAGTAAGGTCAGCCGTCAAAGCAGAAGAAGTATGTTGAGTAGCAATCGGAGCAGTATCGATACATCGATGAGAAGGTCTAGCAAGATTAAAGATATCAACGCATTGTTTAGTAACGCAAACTAATCCTGATAATTCTTCAATATACGCTTGAGTATTATAAAATTATATTCAATAACCCTCTATCAAAATATATCATCAAAATATAATTTATATTAAAAGAACACACCATTATATGGTATCAGTTGAATTTGTAAAGAATTTAAATTATTTATAATATTGTTAGGGAATTTATAATTGTTAAAAGTTATTTTGCATCTATTTGATAATAAATATTTGAATCAAGACATGAGTTTCAAATTTTAGAAGATCAAATATCGAAATATTCAAATTCACATTCTCATTTGTTTTGAATAATGCTCCAATACTCAGACCATTCATTTACCAATATGCCTTTGCTTTAAATGAATCAATGCCAAAATCAATAAATTAAATATGTTAGCAATGAATGATACTCAAAGGCGAGGCATGTAAGATTTAACAGTTGTATTTTTCAAGACGACAGAGATGCATAAACCCCACATTTTGACTTATAAAAATAGAAATATTGTGTAAATTTATACGATTTAATTAGTTATTATAGTTTACATGAATTTTCTTTATTTGTTTCTGTTGTTTGTGTTGGCATTTGTGGCAACAACTCAGCTCCTCCCAAGCACTTGGCAGATTGTGACTGATGGCAACTCTCAGAGCATTTGGAATCAGCTTGGCTTGAAATAAATAAGCGGGCGGTGCATATGGAAATGGTAAAGCCAGCTCCTCGTCAAGCTATACTGGTAAAACGTGGCTGACAACTACTTGGAGATGGCTCTTTATGTAGATAAAGGCAGCCTCAACAACTCACCTACCTTTTCTGGTCGAGTGAACGTCACCTACAAATACTACTAAAATGGGATAAGGCAATCATCCAATCAATAAGGTGAGCCGTATATAATATTAAAGAATTAAACTCTATAGCTCACACAAAATTCCAGCACTCTCAAAATACAATTCCAATAAATGGAGGCGGCATCCTTCAAAGGAATGTGCTTAATTCAATTGGCAATGAAATTTATTTTAATAATGATTATTGCAGTGAGAACTTTGGATAAATTTATCCCTTATTAGTCTAAAAGGTATTTATCACCACTTGGCTCTTAGTAAAGTAATATTTCATAACGTCTTCGATCATAAAATTTATCTTTTGTGTTTTGCTCGGCATTAAATGCTTGGGAATTCTATTTCGCTGCCTTTCTATTTCATGACCAATATCGACAAAAATTGGATTCTGATTTCCTGATAATGGTATTTGTTTTCCATTTTGCATTTCAAGTAGGAATGTTAATACCTTTCATCATCCTGGAAATTCATATTAAAGAATTTAAATATGTAGCAGTTTATTTTTTCATATGGATATTTGGCTCCCTTTTTTCCCTGTAGTGCAATCTGCTTCTGTTCTCATTGTTCCCACTGATTCAGATACAATAAAACTACGCAAAGAATCAAAAATCATTTAACTTCCCTTACACCGTACTCTACTACAGCATCAATATCCTGCTTGGCATTTACATGATAGGTTGTCCCGTTAACTTTCTTCGGCATCGCATCAACTACGCCCTCGCTGTTGTAATAATTGTGTTGGCCGTGATTCAAGTGTTGGTTCTCTATATCCAGGAAATAGTTGGGCCTCGATTTTGGCTGCAGGAGAGAAGTACAGCTTAGTAAAAGTTAGCTTTGGAAAAGAACAGTTCAATGAATGCTGAGTGCCCGCATTGCTTCAAGCCACTAACCGCAAAAGCCATTGTCGGGGTGGACAAATAGGACCTTTAAAAGATAAAGAGCGTTTGATTCATCATCATCATCCATCATTCATTTATAAATTAATAATTAAATATTATTCCAAATTCAGGATATTCTAATTAATGATCAATTGTTTATCAGTTTAATGAAATTCTCTGTCAATAGTTGCCTTTATTAATATTTAATTACTCTAAGCCACCCTTTCTTCTTTTTGATCGAGGTTATTAGAGTATTTATTTGTGCAACGACTATAACATGTAAATATATTTGAGTGTTAATGATTCCCAAAATTTTGCAACATAAAGTTTATATTTATTTTTCAGGGCAACAAAAGACTCAAAAAATCAGAGTGACTTATAAAAATGGGAATGTTATGTAAACGCATTTAATTTTGCCTTTTCATTCATTATAATTTGCATGAAACTTGTTTGTGTATTCCTGTTGATTGTGCTGGCGTTTGTTGCAAAGGCGCAACTGCTCCCAAGTACATGGCAGATTGTGACAGAGGACAACTCTCAAACCATTTGGAATAAGCTTGGCTTAAAATAAATGGGTGGGCGGTGCAGATGGAAATGGCCAGATCAACTAATAGTTAAGATGTACTGGTAAAATGTGTGGGACAACTATTTGGAGATTACAATTTATGTAAATAAAAGCCACATCAGTAATTCACCTTTTTTTTCGGGTCAAGTTAACGCCACCTGTAAATTGTATTTAAATGGAATAAAATAAGCATATTACAATTTGAATTAACCTTTTATAACACTATCTATTTAAACTCTATAAGTCAAGCAAGTTGGGAACACACTCAAAATATAATTCCAACAATAAAAAGATGCAATATTAGTATCAATATTGCTTGTAATCCAACAGGTATTGAAGTTGATTGTGTTCATGATATTTGCTCTTGAAATGGATGAAATATCGAGATAGGCTAAAATGAAGAAATTATATCCAAACTCATCCTAAAGCAGAATATCAACACAGAGTCCTCTCTTTTAAAAATCTTCTGTTCTATATCTCTCGGCATTAAATGCGTGGGAACTGTCTTTCACTTTATTTTTATTTTTGGATCAAAGATAACACTTATAAGATTATGCTTTTTTCTTGCTATTACTGATGGTTTTTCATTTCTTGTCTCAAGCAATACTTTTTCTTGTATTGATTGCATGTAAACCCGAATATAAAAGATTAACTTATGCAGCCGTTTATTGCTCGATCTGGTTCTTTGGCTGTTTTTTATCTTTGGAAGGCAATCTCTTTCTGCTTTCATTGTTTCCTCTGATTCAGATACAGTAAAACTACTTGAAGGACCAAAAATACTCGATTTCTGCATTGGCTTTACTCTACTATATTATTAATCTCGCAGTTGGAATTTATATCATAGGCTGTCCTGTTAACATTCTTAGACATCGAACCAACTACACTCTTGTTGTATTAATAATCGCGCTGGCTATAATTCAGATACTGATTCTTGAATTCCAGGAAAGATTAGGATCTCGCTTTTGGCTAAAAGGGGGATGTGAGGCTAAATAAAAATTGGATATGGAGCAGAAAAGTTTAATGAATGCTGAATGTCCCCACTGCTTTAATTCACTGACCATTAAAGCCATTTTAGCAACTGACAAATAGGACAGTTAAAAAATGAAGCGTATCTGATGATGATTTATGGTCCAAAATTTATAAGAATATAACTAATGACTAATTATTAATTTACTTTAAAAAAATTAATGAAATCAGCCAGTTGTTAATATAATACAAATACGCCTCAATAATGTTTAAGCATTGATTAATAAATTGGATTAAATTGAAAAGATAATATTAACATGGAGTAAATTAAAACTATACAAGATAATCTTGACATTAGATTATATCAGAAAACAAAAGAAAAAAATATCCAATCAGTAATGATTTAAAATATGTTCATACATTTTAAAATATTTTGTAGTTATGATTCAAACAACTAAAAAGCAAAGAAATTCAATTACTGAGAAAGTTTAATATGTACTTATCTCCAGTACTGATTAATATAATTATTTGTTATTAGATTAATCCCAAAATAGAACTTTAAGAGTCATAGACTCATATTATTTTACATAACTATATTTCATTTTTTTGTATTTTATGCTATATTTCATTAAATGAATCACCAAAACTGGGGGAAATCAGCGGGAGTCCAGGTCTTCTTTGCTGCTCGGAATGTAGTGCTTTTCGTAGAATTCACTATATTTGGGGATTGGGCGGTTTCCAAAATTCTAATTTTAGGAGCGTCTCTACACTAATCGCAAATGTACTGATTTTGGTTACTATTGAAGGAAGGATAAAATTGGGAGTAGGAAGTCACTCGCTTCACTCCTACATCTTCCAACGTATTCACCCGATTTACAGGAGAAATTATCATTGACGGAGAAATTATCATTGACGGAGAAATGTAACTTTGGACTTGACTAGTATGATAGGGCTCATTCTAAGATTGAGGATCAATTGAGAGATAACTATTATTGCGATAAATCGAAGAATTATTTCTGTGCGGCGAGCTAGCTGGGGGGATATATCTCATCTTTGATATGGAAACACTCTTGCCGAAGGTAGGGTTGCTGATATTTTAGAATGGACCCACTCCTGCGTTTTCGAATCTACACATTGACTATTTAGTGATGAGAGTATTGATGATACTATTAGACATCGAAGAGGTATCATTAAAATCGTTATTTGGTTTGTTAGCATTCGCATCTTCTCGAACTTATCTGTATTGCTTCTGTTCTCGTAAATAATTATTATCTATCTATCGAGTTTATGGTTATTATACAAATTATCTTGTCGATTTCGGCCTATTTTATAAGAACTAGTTAGACTCAACCTTAAAGGAGTATAAGCTGGAGTTATTTCCGATTTTTTAATTTTGTTAGGGTTGCTTGGCAAAAGTGATTCTCAATTATTAGCTGTTGCTCTATTAATTGAAATCATTCTAAAATTGGCGAACTTCAAAATTATTGGGTTTTTGTTTACTTTCCAATACGATATTTTCCTCCCTGGCTTTGTTCAACTCTTAGTCGTACCATTTCAGCATATCAACTAACTTATCCATAATTTCCACATTGCCTATGGATGATTCAGCTGTTCTTCTCAAATTTTCGCTTAACTGATACTCGGCAGCATATTTTTGCTTCAAGTTACGAAGTAGCCCTTCAATTGTATCTATTCTTCTTTTAAGCACACTTATTGCAGAATCTTTCTCCTCGCAAAATCTTCTGAGAAATGACAATTACTCCACCAATTTAGCCGAAATTTTAGGTTCAGATCTGACTTTTATTAACTAGGCTGATAGCTGTTCGATATCATTGGAAAACTTTTATGATTTTTTAGTTTAGTTCTTGAATCTGCTTTAAAGCTGGTCATAAGACGTTTTCATAATCTATATTTTTGCCTAAATATGTTTAGAAATACCTTATTCTGTTGATTTTGAATTTCAAGGTCTCTAGCCTCAGCTACTCTACTACTCATACTCTCCACCTGTTTCTGCAGTTCGTGAATTTCTACTCCTTTATCTCTCACCAATAAGGCCAATTCCCCTTTTTCCTGTGCATGGAGCATCACTTCTCCTTCTAAATTATTGGCAGTTGCCTCCAGTTTAATGTTATCATCTTGTAATCGGTCATTTTCCCTTTGCTGACTATCAATTTTAAGTATTAAATTTTACATTTATGATAGAGTTTCAACCAATTTTTGTTCAATGTTTTCGTTGCATAATTTATTACTGCTGAAAGACTTGACAGTTTCTTTTAACTGATTGAGTTCAGCTACGCGCTGATAAATCTCAGCATTGATCCTATCTAACTGTTGACTCATTGCTGAAATTTTCTGCTGATAAGACAATAGGGTTGCTTGGATATCTGCAAATTTATCAAGCTCTGATTGGAGAGCGGTCACCTTTTGTGAAGCTGTCTGCAGTTGTAAGGATAAATTTGCTATTGTTGAATTAAATTTGTCTCTTTATCCCACCAGATCTTTCTTAGTTTGTTGTTAGGCCCGGAGCTTATTTTGAATATCTTCATCGTTTCTAGAGTTGTCCTCTAAAAGTTTAATCTTTTGCTTTAACTACTCCATTTTATATACATTAGCAGATGCTTGCTACCTTAGCTAGTTATTTTATTGTAAAATCGCCTAGTACTTTCCAACTGCTTTTTCAAGTTCATTGCATCTTTGCTTCAAGTCTTCGTTATTGCATAATCTGTTTTTCAGTTGTTAATTCAGTCTCTACTGTTCTTTAGTCATGGCAGTTATCTTTTCTTCATAGTTGCTAATCTGATTAGTTTGGCCACTGATTGAGTTTAGCCTTGCCTAGAGCCCCCTGTTCTTGTTCTTGCACTACTCCAATTAGTTAATCTTTTCATGAATGAGTTTTGTAAGTCTTTCAATTTATTGGGATGTCTCCTAAACGAGTTGTTAGTACTTTTAAGTTTGTTAAATACCATTGTTCAGTTTTTCATTTTATTCTTGCAAGCCAGAAATTAATATCTTAAGTTATCTGTTTTCTTGGATTTTACCTTATAGTTCCTGTTTGTAGCGTCTCAATTCATCAGCGGGCTTTTTTACAGCTTACAATTTTGTTTTTATCTCTTTTTAGCTACCCCTCATACGATCTATTTCCTCCGATTTGCGTCTTAGAACTTAGTTGAGTCTATAATTTTATTGAGAAAGTAGAGAAATTTTGTTCTCATACTAATGAATCTTGTCTTCAATATCCTTAACCTGACCCTCTCGAATTCCGAATTTGCCAATCACTTCTTGAAGTCTATCTATTTCCTTAGTCCTAAATTCTCCTTATTCTCTAGTTTTTTTTAGTTCCCCCAATAAGTTGGCTATCTAATTTTCGAATTTAATGGTCATTTCCTTTATTTATCTATTAATAGTGCTCTTCCTCTGTGTCTAAAATTGCATTCGTATTTCTTATAACTATTTTCCCTTGGATAATTCCAACCCAGCATATCGATTTTTCCACTTATCGACTTCCCTTTGCAACTGCTGGCTCCGTGCGCATTCCATCTGATATTTCTCTTTATAAGCCTCTCCGCTGCCATATTTGTTTTTGTATTACTGAAATTATTTGCAGACTTGATCGCAGAAACTGCCCAATTTTTCCGTATCACCCTGCATGCTGTCGCGTTGCATCTCCAGCATATGGCAGCGTTAAGTTAACTCTCTTATTTGAACTTAATAATTTTCCGCATTATTTTTCTGCCGCTACCAGTCTTTCGTCTTGACTCGAAGAGCTTCAATCTACAGGGAGAGTCTTTCTATCTCAATTGTCTGAAAAACGACGATAAAATTTAATTTACCAGAAAGGTCCTCCTTCCGATGGTTGGGTAAATTTTGAATCCTAGACCTACATAAAAACTAGTGTACCTCCTCAGTTCGGAAGATGGATCTTCTGAAATGTGAGTATTAATAAAACTCTGTCTGATGCTAAACACATGTGAAGAGTTCATCCCGCTAATTTCGTGGACCACTGAATTCTACATCGTTAATTTAATATACAGGATGCAGGCTACTCTGTAAATAAGCTAAGGAGGATAAACAATCAAATAGAAACTAATAGCTACTCCTCAATCAGTAATAACTCACATGCACGGATTTTTAGCTTTATCTACTTTGCTTAACGTTGCTCGTCCTACTTGAGAGAAGGCAGTAGACGTTGCAAATCTGAGGTTTGGGAGACAAGGAAAGGGTCAGGTACGCCATCTAGTTCTAGTTCATGAACCTCTTCCTTCATCTTCAGCAGATAATTACTTCCCTCGAACTCATAGTTGATTTTTTTCTAGATGGAGAAATATTTGTAATATATTTCTTCCCACTTGGCTTTAAACTTTAATATTTCTTACACAAGCCCGAGTGAATTAATTTGCAAATCAAAACAAATTTTTAAGGTTGCGCATTACTTTAACTATCTTATCTTGGCAATTAACTTTCTTCTCTCTTTTATCATCCCGTGGATAGTAGTATAAACATTTGCATCGCTGCCGATTGTTTTTATTTCTTGCTAGATGGTAGTTCGAACTTATTTATGCTTCTTTTTATCCACACATAACTCAATTAGGTCAGTCAGCATGCTTTTATATGTTTAATTTATGGGCATAATTACTGTCTGCTCTGTTAGTAGACTCAAGAGCTTTTTTTGTTCTTTTTCCGCTTTGCTCTGTTGAACTATAGCCTCGACCTTGGCCTACAGATTATTTTTATTGGATTCTGAAGCAGCCCTGTCCTTTATCTCAGATTTCTTCTCATTGTGCCGTTCTTTTTTTTAATTTTCGTCTTACTTTTTTCCCACTGTCCTTATTTTGAAAGATTTATCTATGTAATTATCAATTAACGTGTATTTTTAATGGGATTATCTCTCAAATCTTTAACTGTCAAATTAGGTAACTTATTTTTCTTTAAATCTCTATCCATATGATAAGAAGTTTGGAGTGGTGAGTGAGGTTTACGGAAATTATCTGTTTTTCTTTTTTTGGCTGAATAACCACTGTTTTACGTTTACTGAGAAGCATATCGGGAATAGTTTCATTCACAAATCTGCTATTCCAATGTTCTTCCTATTTCAAAATACAAGTACTCTTTTCATATTAATGCGTTATAATTTGATTTCTTTAATTTCTTATGGATCAAGCTGCTTCACCTTTTTAACTTTTTTCTTTCGACTATATCTATGATCACTTACTGCTTATGTTTCAAAGTATGGCCTTTCGAACTCGTGTCATTATTTTCGCTTTATTTGACAGCTTCAGAAGCACCTATCTATTGAATTATATTTTTTTGTTCAGACTTGGGGTGTGATTAGTCACTCACTTCTGTCATTATATAACTTATTGCTATGATAAAATAAACATGCAAATCAAATTTGAACTCTGTTTTTTAAATTCTTAAGGAAGGAAAGAAATTAAACTGTTTACTGGTCTGTTTCAGAAAATTTGTTACGTATCTGTTCGCTTGCCTTGATAAAAGCTCGAGATTTTTCAGACATTATGGAAGTATCTAAGTTTTATTCAATAGGATCTTGAGATGATATATTAATGTTCAGTTTAGATCCTATTTACTTAATTTTGTTGATCAAGTTTGCACTGGTATTTCCCTCAATAAAATTGCTCTCATTACGACCAATAAAATCAGCCACTTTCATCAGAATTTAGAATCCCTTTTTATTGATTTATTTTTGTTTACTCAAGGAAAAACATCTTTCTTGCGATAATAATTAGTTTTCATTTGTCAATGTTACTGTTTAATTATTTTAGAAAGTTTTTGCATTACCTTTTTATTTTATTGAACATAAGTTTATTTTATCTTTTGATTTAAACAATTTCCTTGTTATATTTGAAGAGTTTACGGGAAGAGGGTTATTTTATTTGTTTTAATCCAGGCAGCAAAGGCTTTCTGTGGTAGCTCCTTTTATTTGAGGTTCACCTTTGATAACAGGCTTACTCTCAGTTACTTTGGCAGTTTTAGAACTTTCTTTTGGTTTCTAGTGTTTCTTTTTAGATTTGTGGTGAGTGAAACATGGGACAATAACCATATTCATCTTTGCATTATCTTCACTAAAATCTATATCTTATGGTGCGTAATTGATTTCCGATTAAGGCTGATAGTATGAATTTTGCATGGTCCCATCCATTGAGATTAATTGTTTTTCGAAGGTAAAACTTTAATTTCCAATGATAGCTTAAAATTCACTTTTCTTCAGATCCTTTTAAAACACATATCCTTTGCTGGTCTTACCCTTACTATAATTTGATTTTTTATCATATTACTCATGATTTTATCCCATTATTGTTTACAAATGTTCCCGAATGGGAAAAGGTACATCATAAAGTGTAAGCTTAGGTAATTGCCCATCCTTGGGTACATTAATAAATGGCTCCATTATTTTGTTTTGGATTATCATTTCAATCAGAACCTTTAGATAGAAATTTATATTTTTCTTCCAGATTATATTGCTTGGTCTAATCTATAATTTTGCCAACCAACGAGTTATTCGAATTATTTAATGCTTTGTTAAATTTTTATTTGCTTAAAGCAGGCCCTTAGATCTTTTGATCAATCTCTAATATTATTTTTCTAGTTGATCGACCTCACTATTTTTGGAAACACTATTAACACTTAATTTGCGAGTATGCAAGCCTTGGTTGACTGAATTTATTCTTGCGGATGTAATTCTTTATGTTTATTTGCTATTGGGTGGAACTTAACTAAAATAGCGATTGTGCCTGTGGACACTTTGTTCGTAATTTTGCTAGCTATATCGTATAGTTGCATTGTTGTTGTCCTCCTTTTGATGCATTACAATCTTATTATTAGTATTCGTTAATTATAATTATAAAGCACAAAATTAAAATAATAATTTAGGCCTTTAATTTTTGTTGGTAATAACGACGCCTTACCTGCATATATCTTTTAAGATATTTAGTTGAATTAATCTTTAAATTATGTCCATAATAAGATAATTATTAAGTATATATAAAATAAAAATAAGTTGCTTTATCTCAATTGATTGAGGACACGAATGATAAAACTTGGAAAATAAAATAATGAAATTGATAAATCGATAATGGTTTTATTTTGATTTATTGATAATATTATTTCTTAAAAACAAGTAAGTTATGTTAAAATCCTAATATAAATCCTGTCTATTGCTAAATATAAAAAGTCTAACGCAAACCAGACACCATAAGGTATCATTTTTACTATAATAGAACTATTTACTTGCGATTTAAAGTAAAAATATTGAGAATCAATGTCAAATTTAAAATATATTTAGGCACAACTATTAATATATTTATAAGCTTTGGCCTTGTACATTAATGGACAAAACCTAAATTAAAATAGAAATGTTTGAAAAAATACAAAATTAGAAAAAGGAATAAATCGTTGTAAAGAGAGGAGAAGCTAGACCCATTATCGAGTATAATGTACATGAATAAAAATATCAATTTTATGGAAATCAAAAAGAAAAATGCCTTTTAATTTTAAAATTCAGAGTGTAAATAGAGAATATTATTGGGCAAGAGCCTAGAAATAATGTAATTAAAAATAATCCTATAAATTATAATTTAGACCTGAGTTAAAAAAATATCAAGTCAATAATAAAGTAAAATTAGGATGAATTAAGACAAAAGAACTTATAAAACTAACAAAAATTAAATACGAAAAAATATATCAAAAACAACCGAGACTTGTAACCTTTAAACTAGGAAAGAACTTAATCATTATCACCACCAACAGCAATATCTAAGAAAGTGATTGATGCAAACTAAAATAAAACACTATAGGTTAAAAAGAAAGGTCATTATCGATACCACACTCTAAATATATCTGAAAATTTGCAATCGAAAAAGAACGAAAAAGAAGTCAATATAGAATCAATGTTTATCAATAAATAGAATTCAAGCTTTGAGGGAATAATATAAGCTGGCACAGTTATTGATAATACAATCGTACGCAAGGATTATTTTCCATCAAGAGTAACATTATTTAATAATGATGAAAAGACGATGATACATAAGACTCGGAGGAGAGTTGCTTCTCATAATGAATAAATTTAGAAAGACAGAAAAATGGTATCTATTTTTAAAGATATAGAAGATATATAAGTGGCAAATCTCAAAAGTCACACTATAGTATCAAAACCAAAAAAGATAAAGTGGAAATGTAGCCTAATCCTTTCAAATTTCAAAGCCTTTTTTCACATAATCAATAATAATCATTTTTACAAGTTGATTCTTATCTTTTAAAAGTGCAAGTATCAAACTCCAACAATATCCGGAAACAGCAAGAAGCTTATTTGGAAAAATTCATTTTATCTGGAACAAGTACAAAAAAAATCATTTTTGCATTATAGGATAGTTTCAGTAAATAAAATTAACCTCATGGAGGAAGGAGAAACTCAAATTATGGTGGAAGATTTTATACAACAAGGACAAAAAATATGTAGGAGCAATTTAGAAATTAATGGTACAGTAGTAGGATATCTGTAATTTTAATTTTAGTGTACTAAAATGCTGAACCAAAGAAAATTGACTGAAAAAGTAAATGTTAGTCTCCCCAAAGTATTCCAAAAAATTAACAATACAATATCTAATTGCATTGAAAAAAGAATGGTTTTAAAGAAGAAAAAATAAAAAATTGGTGTGATAAAAAGTAATAAAGATTTATCTCCTTAGTATAATATCGATATCTAAAAATCAAAATAAGAAAATGCGTGTCCAATAGATAAAATCTGCAGATTCAGATCAATAGAAAGTGAATAAATAGTAAATTCTAATAGTTGCAAATATGAAAATAGCATTTGTCAAAGTAGAATTAAAGAAAAGCGTTGGAAATTTGAATCAAAATTAATTTGATTTCATATTAATTTATGATGAGAGATCATCCATTGTATTATTAACAAACATATTTATTACTGTACTTTGATATTGTAAATTATTAAATTGAAAAGAGTAATTAAGAGATACGATTAGTTATCTTGCAAAGAAAAGCATTATTAATTTTTGACTGGTTTTACTATTCACCTTTCGATTAACTAGAAAATAATATACAAATTAAAAGAAAAAAGTAAATGCTGGTCAATGATGAGAATTTGATAGTTCGTAAACTCTTCTGGTGAAACCTCCTTACAAAAGATAAATTTATTCTTGCAGTCGACACTATAACTATATCTTTTATTGACATTATGAGCGGAGTTTTTTTACATGCTTTTGAACTAACTTGAAAAAAATCGGTAAAGGCATGATTGGCTACTAGATCTATCTTTTGACTTTTACAACAGAGCGAAATGTAATCGCACTTTGGTCCATCAAATTGACAACTTCTTCAAGATTTTGCTCATCTTCCCGACCAGACTAGTCGTCATGGTTCATAATATTATCTTTTTTCCCCCACAACATTGAGAGTTTAGGGTTGGCAGTATCTTGGGTCCTTCTCAGCCACACGTCTTGCAATTGACTTCTCTTCCACTGTCGCATAAATAATATATTAAACTGCCGCTATTATTTGACCTGATTTGCCCATAAAATTGCTCTTATACTTAAATTGTCCAAAATAAAATCCTTTATTATTGTTTGTCTTTCGAGATGAATATACACATTTAACGACTGTATTTTTATTAGCTTACTAAATTATAAATAAAAGAATTATTACATATTTTATCAAATGTTGATGGCAAAGGAATACTTGCTCAAATAAAAAGAAAAACTAAAGGATTAAGCTGCCATCTTGAGAAATCTCAATGAATAAACTTACCAGGAAAAGAATTTCTATTAATTAGAGAAGATTAAAACCGAACTGATTGATGCCCTCATCCATCTTAACACCAAAGTATCATCTTCTAATTTAGAAACTCAAAACAACCATCCTCTCAAACATCATCAAGAATTATCGCAAATATCCTACGTGTTTATTGAGCTACAATTCCCAGATACTTGAGTTTACTTCTGAATTTTCTCTTTTGACCATTAGCCATAAACATTATTTTTCTCAAAGCTGCCTTCTTGCTCTCCTATTATCAGTAGAATATCAAGGAAAAGTTAAATTAGTGACGCATAAGGACAGTTTTAAAGGCATTAGCCTACTTCTGTGTGAATAGCAATAGTTAGATAAAATTAGTTTTACAAAAGATTCGTTAATAAGATAGGGAATACAACTTACTGAATTGTAAAATACTGGTACGTCGGATAAAATTGTATAGACCGATGTCATTATTATTGATGTATTTGGGGTCAATCCAACCGAATATCTTCCTTACTTATTAAAACAATTCAACAATTTACAAAAAGCCTCTAAACTTTTCCTTTATCATTCTCATTATCAAAATATGGAAATAATTAACTTTCTCAATTTATTTAATATTTACAATGGCTAGACGTCCATTATTAATTTATAGATATGGCCATAACACCCATTAAACATTATTGGTTTGAAAGATACACAGTCGATGGAAACTTCAATACTGAAAGTAGTTCAAAATGAAGCAGTGAATACGACCAAAATGAATGTTATTATTTTTTATCCATTAGGGTTGGGAATTAATAAATTTATAATAAAATTGAAAGAGATGTTCTTCAAATCTGGGCTGAAAGAAAGCGCAAATATCATTTATAAAAAACACTAAAAACAAATTAAAATCAAGAATAACATCTTTATAGCAAGAGACTGTCATCAACTTGAATAGTGGAATTACGATTACTCAGATGTAATCTTTGTATACGATTATGGAGAACAATTTTACTATTCATTTAATTATAAAACTGGCTGCTATGTGGAAGAGATGGGAAATTGTTCAATTGATTAAAAAATAAAAAGAATATCTCAAGTGGCAGTGGATAAAACTGGAGTATACCATTATCTTTCTCATCCTATTGATGATTCCTATCACTACGCTGATTCAATCAAAGATTTAACTGTTTTCATTACCAAAATGATTGCCTATGGATTATATCAGTTTATTGATTTTACCAATCAAAGGATATGTGATTGTGTGTGCTATATGGAAAGTATAAATATTATTGCTAAAAAAGGAAAGCAGCACCAGTTAACTGATTAAAGATTCATCAACTATGCATAAAAGAACATTTCTTCCTTGGAAACAAAACTTATTATCAGCATTTTGGACGATAATTCATTAGCAAATCCAGAAAAATATAAATATTTAAATTTGGCTGCCATGACTTTAGCTGCTATTAAAAATTAAGGAAATTTGAGACTCTTTAAGCAATAATTCGAAGGCAATATTGTTAGGCCTTATGCTGTTTGGCGTAAAAGCGGATATCTTGAGTCCTGCCTCTAAATTTTAACCAAATGCTAGTTAATTTAACTCAGAGATTTACCCAAAAATGAAAAAAGCAAAGATTTCAGAAGAAAAACATCAAGGATATCTGACCATAAGCATTAAGTTATCGGAAGTCAATATGAGCATTCACCTAATAAACCAAAAAAATTTGATGAAATGGAAATTCCAGATCTAATTCGAGATTATACTGTCAACGAATAAATATTGTATCAAATGAGGGATTAAGTTTATAATTTAAGAGACATTTTCAATTTTTAAATCACCCCTGTTATCCTTTCAAAATAACACATAAGTAAGATAATTCGATACTTAATTAGATAAAATCCTCGAGTTGTTTGCTATTTTACTGGTTCTGAAAATAGAGATTATAATTGTGGAAATTAGGTGATGTCAGTCAGTCAAAATTCTTTGATACATGTGATGAACCAAAGGCCAGAATACATGATAATTTTAAGGATATAAATGGATGGAGATGAAAGAAAGATATTACTGAGCAACTCCTTTTCATAATAAATTTATATTGATTTATTTGGTAGAATAAGCAAGCGTAAATGCAGCAAAGATGTTGTGGAGAAAGTGCAAGAAGAGAACGAGGCTGCCACTAAAATAGTACAAGAATAAATCTAAGTGAATTGCATTTGTTCGGCTGTGCTTGAAGAGCTCGTGAAAGAAGAAAGGTACATTTATCATAAATTAGTATAATCGAATAATTTGAACATTAAAATAATTGTCATATTTATTTAAGTTTAGAGTCACAGAAAGGAACCATCCAATGCTTCAAAAATTAAAATTAAGATCACATAGCAAATACTAATAATCCAAAGATAGTTAAGTCTAACTTCGAACTTTTATATAAAAAAACCAAAGAGAAGTGCCTAGCCATGACAAAGAGACTACATTACTTGGGGAATGTAAGTTTGGTTCTAGGAGTTGGAGGAACAGCAATTTAAATACTTTAAAAGGAATATTTTAATAGATGCTACCTAACCAATTTACCCAAAGATTGTCCGAAAGAATATATATAAGTGGTGCTTTTAGACCATTTTGTACTCAAAAGCATACAAATTATCGATGCCGAGATATTTGAGTTGACTAGTTCTGCTCTGATATAATTTTACAGTCAAATGGATTGCATGAAATTTAAATAGTACTATTAATCATATCTAATGAAGGAAAACTTTTTTATAATGTAAGAAATAACTGAGGAAGTTTAAAAGTATTTGAGGAAAAGGAACAATAAGAATTCAGAGAATGAGATCAATAATAAAGATTTTAAAAGCTATCTCGAATTTAAATGGTTTATATGGAAATCTCATGGGAAAGCACAGGTCCATTTTTAAACTAAATAGGGCGCAGACAACGCTATCGAAGCACTTACGTTGAATCCAGAGTTGGATGGAGCCAAAGTTAAAGTTACTCTGTCTTCTCTCCCGAATATTATTAATATTGATAACTTAAATTCGTTCACTGATTAAATTTATCTTTTGGATGCATTAAAGAGTTATGGAGCAATAAAACTTGTGTAAATATTAAAAACTCCTCTTAAAGAGACAGCTGGAGATCACTAACAGATAAAGTATCTCATGAAGAGCGCTCAGGGGCCTTATGCTTAATTTTATGAAGGTAACTTTGGCCCGATTCAAAAGAAAGACAATGGATTGAGAACATGCAGAGTCAAAATCTAAGATATTAGAGCCATGAATGAAATTTTAGTGACTTGGAATGGCAGTATTGGAACTTTTGGATAAGGTCGACTGCATGTTGAGACATGGTTCGAACAGATGGTACTAATGCCTGAAGGCTCATTGAGCATATATATGGATCTTTTGGAAGAAACTTTAATTGAAACCAACAAGCCAAAAGCTTTTAGTGAAATACGGTAGATTGAGAGTAATTCTTATCTTGTTCTTCGCAGCAATATTAAGAATATTTTATAAATAATATCAAATAAATTTAAGTAAAAGCTCAGTGGAGTGACTATCTAAATTCCCTTTTAAGCGAAAGGCATCATCTTGAATTAAGTAGGTATTGCCAATCTATTGGACTTATAATAGCTTTACCATTGCAAATTGAACGCCAGTCTGACAACTAAAACTTTAAGAGTTCTCGTGGGCAAAGACCATATTCATAAAATTAAAAGTTAAATTTAGGAAAGGTTAGCCAACCACTTTTTCTACCGAGTTCCTCTCGCAGCAAAACATTATAAAATGTTCAAAAATCATCCTTAAATGATTAAAGATTTATAACATAACTTCGATTTAATACTGGCAGAGTTATAGGAGGACAGTAATGCAATATTGATGGAGGGTAATGCTGTCAGTATACAAAGAGCCATCAATAAGATTTATGGAAGATATCAAAATAGTGGAGGAATTAAAGAAGTTGGCATTAATGACTGCGCAATTTGCTCTGAGACATTTGAAGACCCTTATCGATTACAATGTGATCATAAATTTTGCAGAGACTGTTTGCAATCGTTTTTCAGATTTTCTTTGGGAGACAGCAGTCTTTTTCCTTTCAAATGTCCTGATGTAAAT